>Ga0315320_10000021_pt1 | contig 133416 bp, 123 predicted proteins | sample M140m21515metaG_FD_203458 | JGI IMG/M metagenome (GOLD analysis project Ga0315320, IMG submission 203458) | Ammonia-oxidizing marine archaeal communities from Monterey Bay, California, United States - M1 40m 21515 | ecosystem: Environmental > Aquatic > Marine > Coastal | place: USA... | reverse complement strand
TGGAAGCGATATTAAGCACCGAGGGGATCAAGTGAGGACGCATCAGGGCATTCTTTTCGGACAGAGGATTTTCCAACTCAATAGACGTAATTAAACTGGGCTTAAATTTGGCTTTTTCCAAGTCTTCTTTTGAGGTAAATGCCCAAGTGTATATTTCAGTTAGCCCAATGCTGCACAAATACTTCCGCAAGTTCTGGAGTTGTTTGTAAAAGGGCGCGTATACCACTTCAGTAGGTAGGATATTGGGCAAAGTCGATTGTATATTGGAAAAGCCATATAAACGAGCAATCTCTTCGAGTAAGTCGGCTTCACGGGTAGCATCATGACGCCGTGGAGGAGAAATTATTACAGCTCCAGTTTCATCTTGGGACTCAACACTAAAGCCCAGCGATTCCAGTAAAGCCAACTGAATTTCGCCCGATATATCTGCACCGAGTTTCCGGTTGATAGTTGTAAAATTTAACACTATCTTTGAAGGTTCAATGGGTGTTGGGTATTCATCGATACTTCCCGTACATAATTCCCCGCCTGCGATTTCCAGAATCAGTTGGCAGGTGCGATCGGAAGCCAAGGGGATCATATCTACATCTGCACCACGCTGGAAACGTTGTGAGGCTTCGGATATAAGATTAAGTGTACGGGACGTTTTACGAACGGATGAGGTGTTAAAATATGCACTTTCTATAAGGAGATCTACGGTTGAGTCCCCTACTTCACTATCGAATCCGCCCATGATACCGGCAATAGCAACTGGGTTCTGCGCATCGGCAATTACCAACATCTCAGCATTCAGAATGCGTTCTTCTTCATCAATGGTTTTGATTTTTTCACCATCTTTTACTGTGCGAACTACAATACGTTTTTCGGCCAATTTGTTTAAATCGAAAGCATGCAGTGAATGGCCAGTTTCAAGTAAAATATAATTGGTTATATCGACAACATTATTGATGGGGCGTTGTCCGGCATCCACCAATCGCTTCTGGAGCCATTCTGGAGATTCAGCTACAGTGACACCCTTAATTACTCGTCCAGTATACCGGTTGCACAATGTTGGCGCTTCGATAGTCACGGAAGCTACATCAGCAGTTTCAGTGGTGCCTTCTTGTAAGCTTATTTCAGGCATAACCAAGGGCCGTTTGTAGAAAGCCGATAGCTCACGAGCAATCCCAATTAGACCTGACCAATCATTACGATTCGGAGTCACTTCAATTTCAAGGACGACTTCATTAATCCCTAAAGGTCCACGTACATCAATACCCACTTCCATATCGGGATCGAGTATAAGGAGTCCTGAGTGATCCCCCCCCAGTCCCAATTCTTTTCCTGAGCACATCATACCGGCTGAAGCGACACCGCGCATATTACGTTTACCGATTTCAAAGCCCTGGAGTTTACCACCGACTTTAGCAGTGGGAACTTTGTCCCCCACTTTCATATTCGTCGCGCCGCATACAATTTGCGTAGGTTCATCTTCGCCTACATCAGTCTTGCATACAACCAACTTATCCGCATCGGGGTGTGCTTCAATGGAGAGAATATGGCCTACAACCACGTTTTTGATCTCGGCACCAGTTTCTTCAACGGATTCAATTTCAAGTCCGAGCATTGTCATAGTTTGGCAGAGCTCAGTGACAGAGATATCACTAAGGTCAATATATTCGTTCAGCCAGCTTAATGGTATTTTCATGGTTTAGAACTGCTCCAGGAATCGTAAATCGTTTTCGTACAAGTGGTGGATAGTGTTGATGGAGTGTCGCAGCAATGCAATGCGATCAATCCCCATACCAAAGGCAAAGCCCGTGTACGTATCATAATCATAGTCTGCATGCTTAAATACTTCGGGGTCCACCATACCGCAGCCCAAGATTTCAATCCACCCAGAATTTTTACATAGGCGACATCCCGATCCTTCACAGACTGAACAGGATACATCGACCTCTGCCGAGGGCTCGGTAAAAGGAAAGAAATGCGGACGGAAACGCGTCTTAACGTTTTTGCCGAATATTTTGTGTAAGAAGTGTTCAATGGTGCCTTTTAAATCGCCAAAGGTGACATTGGTGTCAACGAGCAAACCTTCCAGCTGATTAAACATTGGACTGTGGGATGCATCGTAATCAACGCGATATACACGCCCTGGCATGATTACGGCTACTGGCGGTTGAAATTTTTCCATGATACGCATCTGAACAGGCGAAGTGTGAGTGCGTAATACAATACCGGGCTTAACATAAAACGTATCGTGAGAATCGCGCGCCGGGTGATCGGCGGGGGTATTCAAGCTATCGAAATTATAGTACTCTGATTCAATATCGGGCCCTTCAGCGACTTGGAATCCCAAATCACTAAAAACCTCCACCATTTCATTGGTCAGTTGAGTAATGAGATGCTGGTGGCCTTGTTGAGGCTGACGCCCGGGTAATGAAAAGTCGATGATTTGATTGGGTACCGAATCACTGACTGCTTCCAGTTCAGATTTTTTAGATTCAACGGCTTCGCTGGCGGCCTGTTTAATAGCGTTAGCACCTTGGCCGACTAATTTTCGATCTTCAGGGGCCAAATCCTTCATGCTACGCAATATATCTGTGAGGGGACTTTTACGCCCCAACCACTTTACGCGGTACTCTTCCAGCGACTGTAAATCAGTTACACCCGCCAAATCGGCGCGGCTCTCATTTTCTAATGTGTCGAGTTGTTCTTTCATAAATCTGGGAATTCTACTCCGGTGGTTGGTACAGGGCACGGCCTATACGAATCTCAGTGGCACCTTCTTCAATAGCGATTTCGAAGTCCTGGGTCATCCCCATTGATACCACCCCTAATCCGTTATCATCGGACAAATGCTTCAATTCACGGAAATACCCTCGAATCTCAGACTCTGACGCATCAATTGGGGCTATCGTCATCAACCCCTTTACCATCAGGTGCAAGCGTGATTGTAACGTTTTTAGGGTCGCCGATAAAAGGTTTGAGGAAAAACCATGCTTTGCTGTTTCGCCTGAAACGTTAACTTGCAAGAGGATTTCCAGTGTCTTATGGTGTTCAGCACAGCGTTTTTCCAGTTCTTCCACCAATTCAAGGCGATCAACGGAATCCACCCGGTCAAATAACCGAACCACATCTTTGGCTTTACGCCGTTGCACAGAACCGATCATACGCCACTGAATATTGTCTGGCATAGCCTCTATCTTTGGCGCAGCCACTTGGGGACGATTCTCCCCCATCGCTCTGAATCCAATTTCGTAGAGCGATTGAACCGCATCCAGATCCACCATTTTGGTAACGGGAAGCAAAGTAACCTCTTCAGGCGCACGGTCAACACGAAGCGCAGCAGCGTTTATACGCTCGCGGATTCGGGTGACATTGGATTCAATAATGGATTTCATGGTGCTCTCCTGAAGAAGTTAGGATTTTAGCACATTGATTTAGCGATTGAAAAGGGAGTCATCGTTAATGTTCATGGTGTGTCTTGTAATTACAAGTGAAAGAAGGCATTATAGTAGTTATAAGATTAGTATAAACACCATTGTTAAAGGAAATAATATAGCTGTTTTTCAGAAGATACCACTGTATATAGTTCTCGTACCCGCATCGTTACTTACGGGGATGATGGCTGTACAAGTTTTTAGACTTTGGGGGTTTCTGTTTATTACTATACCGTTCAGGATGTATAATCTCTGTATTGAAAACTCTCTACAACAATAACTGGTTAATGATTCATCGTGTTTCGTATACTTCCTTGCCTATTTCTTATTGCATTCGTATTTACGGCCTGCAAAGCCGAGCCTTCCTCGCATTCAACGTTTGATGGTGATCGCGCCTACACCGATCTCGAGCGCATCATAGCCATAGGTCCCCGCGTAGCCGGTACTGAAGGCTCCAAAAAAAGCCAGGCATTTATTACCAACGGGCTCAAGGAAGCCGGATTAGAAGTACAAGAACACCCCTTCAGCGCTTTTACTCCAATGGGCGTACGCTCCATGAACAACATTGTGGGTGTGGTCAAAGGCACCAAACCCGGTACCATCATCCTCAGCAATCATTATGATACGAAATATTTTCGCGACATTACCTTCGTTGGTGCGAATGACGGCGGCTCCACCACTGCTTGGATGTTGGAAATGGCTCGCACCCTAGGGCCTGAACGCGAAGGGTATACCATCTGGCTAGTCTTTTTTGACGGTGAAGAAGCCTTTAAGAATTGGACTGTTACCGACAGTCTCTATGGCTCCCGTGAGATGGCCATGCAGTTGCGCAGCAAGAAGAAACTATCGACCATCAAGGCACAGATCAATGTTGATATGATTGGCGATTGTGATTTGGCTGTACAGCGTGATCCCAATGCCCCTTCGTGGTTGCGTGATCTCGTTTGGGATACCGGAAAAGAATTGGGCTACGGCGATAAATTCCTTCCTCGTGGACAAGATGTTCAGGATGACCACATTCCCCTAAGAAAGGCCGGTGTTGACACGTTAAATCTCATTGATTTCAGTTATGGTGGAAATAAGATTGCCCATGATTTTAATTGGCATACGGTCAATGACACTATCGATAAGGTATGTGCGCAGAGTTTAAAAACTATGGGCGATGTAGTGTATCATAGTCTAATAGCGATCGATACCTACGAGCAAGACAAAACGGAAGAGTAACCGTGACGAATGCTGGTGGATATAGCTCGAACTGGTTTGAGTCAGCTTCCGAAGCTGATATGATCAGAATGATTGACGCTTTTTATCGCGTACAAAAACTCAATGCGGTAGTTTGAGACTATCAAGCCGTATTGAATGCCATCATGCTGGAAAGCCAAATGATTGCAAACGCAGAAGCCTGTTCCCTCCTACTCTACGATACAGAATCAGAAGAATTATATTTTTCGGTTCCTCTAGGTGATTCAAGCCAGCGCAATCGACAGCTTAAAGAAGCTGATGAAACGAGCGGATTTAAGACCCGTTCGTTATTGGCGGTTCCGATGGTTCAAAAGGAGCATCTCATCGGTGTGCTCGAGGTCGTCAATAAAATTGGTGAAAAAGTATTTTCAACCTTTGATGAACGTATTATGGAGTTGTTTGCTTCATTAGGGGCTTCTGTCATTTTACAAGCCCGACTTATCGATGAGAACTTACAAGCAGAGCGCATGGTGGCGATTGGTCAAACTGTAGCAGCTCTCTCCCATTATTCAAAAAATCTACTTGGTAGCGTTCGCGCCAGTATCGAGATTATTGATGAATGTCTTGATGATTAAGGTACAGAGAAAATCAATTCCTCTTGGCGCATAATGAAGCGAAGTATCGGACGCATTACCAATATCATCGAAGATATGCTTGCTTATTCGAAAGAACGAGAGCCAATGCTTGAGGGGTGTTCGTTAACAGAAATTATCGACGATGCCTTTACGTCGCTCGAACCCTTGATTAGTCGAAAATCCATCACGATTGAAAAAAATATATCGGTAAATATCTTGTGTAAACTTGATGGACGTAGCCATTCATCGATGTTTGCTAAATCTACTGGTTAATGCCATGGATGCCCTAGAAAGCGACGGAGACGGCTGGATTCGCTTAAAAGCATGGGAAGACCCCAGTGGTTATATGGTGATTACCGTTGAAGATAAAGGCCTGGGGATTGAATCTATCATAATAGAGCGTATTTTTGACCCTTTCTTTTCCACTAAGAGTTCCCGCGGTACAGGCTTAGGTTTAGCTATGGATGATATTGAAAAACTCAATAAATATGTTAAAAAGCTCCAATATCTTTACGTTGAGCTCTGGGCTTAGGTCAAAAATCTATATAAAACAGGTCAATATGAAAAGGTCATTAGGCAGCTTGAAATATTGGATAGAGGCTGGGAGCTTAAGGTCTCTTTAACAAGGTACTTAGCCGTTACGTATTTATGTTTGTCTCTTTCAGAAGCCAAGCGTAAGGGGGTATAAAAAAGTAGCATCGTTTAGACGTTTTATCTAAACGATGCTACCATAAATCTATACAAAAAATCAGTGCTGTTTGATTAAGTTAAAACCAAGTCTCGATATTTACATTCAATACGATATATTGGCTTAGGCTTAGTATCCTCAAGCCCTAATTCTTCCAACGTGTTTTTAACGTCTTCCCGACGTAAAAGTTCCATTTGCTCGGAAACAGTATAGGGAATACCGGCTTCTTCTTTGAATTCAATTATCAGATCACTGGCTTCTTTAAAGAACTGTAAATCTTGCCAGCGAACGATATCAAGTTCAGCTATGGCTTCAAGGTGACGGCCTTCTTCACGTAGCAACATTGCACGATGGCGGGTAAGACGTCCAAGCGCACGTGTGTCGCGTTCATTGCCATCAGTCAGGGCTTGCCAGATTTTAAGACCTTCAGTTCCTTCTTTTTCGGCAATAGCAACAACCACCTGAGCAAATTCACCAGCCTCTTTAGCCTCTTTGTCAAAATGGTCAGCTTCAGCAGTGTTGTTATCAGCACGGGCTTCATCTGCTTTTTCTTGATAATATTGCTCAGCTTTCAGGGCCAAACGTTTACAATTATTGGCTTCTTCAGCAGTAGCATCATGAAGGTAGGCCGTATTGGTTTTCAGGAAGCGCTGGGCAACCTCGTGATTTTCAAATTTAGTGAGGTAATCTTTCCACCCCTCAATAGCTTCTTCATACTGCCCATTGAGCATCAAAGAGCGATATAACATACGAGGAACCCAACGATCGTGACGGTGACGGCGAGCTTCGTCTAAATACCTTACGGCATTCACGTGATCGTTTAATTTCTGCTCGTAAATGGCATAACCTAAATCAAAATACAAACGATAGTCACGAGGGTTCTTACGTATACCATCCTTAAGAAAATCGGTTGCTTCAAAATAAAAAGCTTCTTTGTCCCCTATACGTCGATTGTATTTTTCACTGTAAACTTTTAATACTTCGGGAGTCTCGGGGATTTTAGCTGGAACGTTATACGCCAAGTGCCAAGAGCCCAGTAAGTAGGCATCAACAAAATTGGGGTCCAAAGTCACACATGTGTACATCAAAGGCAACATGCGGTGGACTTCACCAGCGTGCCAAAACGTATCGACCTTTAACCACAAGAAGTTTGCAGCCAAGGTCCGCATACCAAAGAACATATTGGTGAGGCCAACCCCTTGAATATCCGAAATAGACGATACAGAACCATCAGAAGAATACATGTCGGACATATCAAAGCCAGTACCCATGCTTTGTATACGACCTTCAGCCAAATGCCCAATGAATTCTTGTTTTAGTTCCTCAAACTCTGGTGATTTGGAGATTTTCCATATTATGGCATCATCACTTTGGCGAACAGCGCGCAACAAGCGTGAATGAGGCTCTCCTGTCCTTTCGTTGATGTCAAGGTCAGGATCTACAATGTAATCGGGAAGATATGATTCAGCCAAAGGGTCGAGGCGTGCAAAAAGCTCATCATCCATAGATTCCGCATGGGTATCTGAATTGGGCTCTAGTGTATCTCCTAAACGAGACATGCTCGAGGCCGATATTATCCAATTGTAAAACGAATGCGCGTCCTGCAGAGCGTCGAGTCGATTGCCTTGAATAGAACAAAAAAACAATAAAAAGACAATCAGAATTGGAAGTATTATATTAATAGGATTTTTCATGGGTGATTATAATTCCTTGCGGTGGAAGAGCCACAACGCCAAAATATACCCGGTGAGAGCATACAGCGAACCATACATGATTAATTCTGGGATTTGTGCGTCAACTGGGGGGGAATTAATGGGGAGATTGAGCATCTGCGTGCGTAAATCAAAATCATTCAGATTGGGTAAGACGTTATATAAAAGCTTAGCCAACGATGCAATCAAGTTTTCTACCATCGCTTCAGAACCGTTAGCACGTGTGGCAACATCTTTAAGGTAAACAGTTAAGTTTCCACCAATGTATATAAACAACCCGGCAATGGTTGGTAGTACTGAAGAGGTTGAGGAACAAGAAATGGCAAATGTAAATGCCGATACAATTAAGAATTGGAAGTAGGTTAACAATGCTGACCACAATAGCATTGTGGGGAGTGTGTTTTCTTTCACCCATAAAACGACGAAAAATAACCCAACCATCAATAACAGATTGGCAATTACAATTAGCTGAACGCCTAAGAATTTCCCGAAGAGGTATTGGAAACGACGAACAGGTTTTGACAAAACCGTATAAATGACTCGATTACCCATTTCGGTGGGTACTACGGATGCCGAAATAAAGATTGTAATCAACACGCCAAATATAGAGATGGCAGTGATACAAATATCTTTAATGATTTTTGTTTCAACTGTCGTAGATACACCTTCCACTATATCAGCTTTGGTTACAAAAGCAGTCATGAAAGTTGAACCAAAGATAACAAAGATACTTAAAATCAAAAAGCCCAGAAGGGTTTTCTTACGAATACCTTCACGCCATGTGTACATGGCAATCGCCCAAGGGCCTCGGAAAGAATTAACTGCTGACATAATTATATATAGTTCCTATTGGTTTTATAGAATAATTTAGCTAGGGTTATGCTTGTGCTTAAGCCATTTCTTTTTTGCTGGCCGATCCCACGGTACGAACGAAAAGTTCTTCAAGTGTCTCGCGACGTGGAGCAATACTAACGATGTTCGTGCCGTTATCTTTACAAAGGCCGACTGCATCGTAGATGGAAATCGAATTGGGAACACGTAACATGATTTGGTTTTCCGTAGCATCATCCACTTCAATATTAGCGTTGGCAAATGAAGTCATCGCTTGGTCAGAAATTTCTTGGACTTCAATGGTTAAATCACGATTCGTTAGTAGTTCATGCAAAGTACCCAAGATTTGCATTTCACCTTTATATATAATTCCAACTCGGTCACTAATCAATTCTACCTCTTGCAATTCGTGACTGGAGATCATTAAGGTTTTACCATCGTCCCGAAGTTGGCTCAAGATGTCGCGCATTTCTTTACGTGCCAAGGGGTCAAGACCGGTAGTGGGTTCATCCAAGACCAGTAACTCGGGATCGCTCAATAATGCTTGACCCAAACCAATGCGTTGACGCATCCCTTTGGAGTAGCCGCTTAGCATGCGATCTTTAGCATGTTTCATGCTAACAGTTTCCAGCACTTTGTCGATGCGCATTTCCAGATCTTTTCCGCTTAAGCCATACAATTGACCATAGAAGCGTAAAATCTCCTCACCCTTCAAAAACTCAGGGTAATATGCACCTTCGGGGAGATACCCAATTTTTTGTTTTACTTCAGCTGAAGCAATTTTGGGATTGCCTAAAAGCTTGATATTTCCCGATGTAGGAAAGATAAGCCCTAAGAGCATTTTGATGGTCGTCGTTTTACCAGAACCATTGGGTCCTAGATAAGCGAAGATCTCACCTTTATTAATGGACAAGTTCATATCTTTTAACGCGTGAACATCTTGGTTGCTAAACATACCGGATTCATATGTTTTGCATAAATTTTCGGTTTCGATTACTGGTGTCACAGAATAAGACCTTTATTTTAAATAATGTTAAACGTTATTCATAACTATGAAAGGAAGAGTTTAGCAGAAGTATGTCGATTGTTCAAGAGATGCATCTATATGTATGGTATTACGTAGGTTAAGGTAAACTGTAAACAAGATGTGGCGAGCAAACGTTTTTAATTTATTCACTGTTGGGAGTCGCTGGATATTGTATCTGCAGGGACTGTGATCGGTTTTTTGCGGGTGGTAAAGGCCACAATTTCGTTTGTCAACCCAAATAATACATAGGTTAAAGCCAATGGGAACAGTACGATAGGAGGTGAATATTCAACGGCATAGTTCACAACCCCTATGGTAATCGCCACCATGACCATCAATTGGAAAAACTTTCGAGGTGCTAACAAGAAAACACTCATATTCTTCTTGGGGTAGCGTACATTGCTGACCATCAATAAGCCCAAGAATACAGTCATCGGCCCCAATATCCAATAAGCGACTTTCAGGTCAAACTCTTGACAGAATAGATAAAACGACGCAATGGTACCGGCTGCACCCGGGATAGGTAGGCCGAAAAAGACATCATGACGGTCAGCCTGAAACACATTGTAACGTGCCAGACGTAATGCACCAAAAATTACGAAGATGATCGCAAACATCCCCCCCGCTGGCGTCGAATTGGCCAATTCAGCTTCTAACAAGAAAGCATTGTAGATTAACACAGCCGGAGCAACACCAAAAGATACAATATCACTTAAGCTATCCAATTCTTTACCAAAGTCAGAAACGCTGTTTGTTAAACGAGCAACTGTACCGTCCATGGTATCGAATATGATGGCACCCAAAATCCAATAGCTTGCGGCAGCATACTCACCACGAATACTGGCAAAAATACTGGCTGTACCGCAATACAAGGCAATAGTCGTGACAATACTGGCTGCCATATTGATAGGCATACGCTTCCGAGAACGCTTTTTCCAGCGGCGTGAATGTTTGCCTTTTTTTAGGTTTAATTTACCCATACGTTTGCTTCTTATTTTTCCAAGTCATTAAAGCGGGCCATAATGGTTTCCCCGCCTTTGACTTTTTGTTTTAACGAAACAGTTATCTCTGCATCATAGGACAAATACAATTCCGTCCGTGAGCCAAACTTAATCATACCAAATTTCTCGCCTTTTTTCAGTTTTCCCCCTTCTGGAGCTTGACACACGATTCGACGAGCTATAGCACCCGATATCTGGCGCACCGTCATAGGTCCGTGTGGAGTACTCAAACGTAACCAGTTGGATTCATTGATTTGGGCAGAATTGGGATCCATTGCATTACGATACTTCCCATTTTTGTGGGTAATGGACTCAATGGTACAGTCATCGGGTACCCGATTGATGTGTACATTAAAGACATTGAGGAAAATTGAGACGCGCTTGCAGGGTCCATCAAAATACTCAGATTCTTCCAACTCCTCAATAGCATCCACTACACCATCAGCCGGGCTCACGATTTCTTCAGGATTCTCAGTGATTTTACGAGGCGGATCACGGAAAAAGTTCAAGGTAAAGAAAGCAAGCAGCCATAACGGTGTCGGATACCAATGGTGATCAATCGTACAGGCCCACCACTGAGCGGCAATACTGACTATAAATAATGGAATGTAGTACGATGCACCTACGGTCCATGAAGTAAATGGTTTATTCACATTAAGTTCCTCTCTTTTAAACTAGTAAAAGTGCCATCACCATAGATGACATGATCAAGCATACGAATTCTCAATCCCCCCCTGCTTGCTGTAGATGCTGAGTTACTTCTATGTACTCTGGGGTGGGGCTAGACTCACCACTTGGGTGGTTATGAGAAAGAATAAGACCAGTGGCGACTTCTCGAACGCCTTGGCGTAAAACTCCAAAATGATTTAAAACAGTCTCGGCTAATTTCACTGCCCCAATGGTAGATGTACCCGTGCGAAACAAAATGGACAATAATTCAGCATCACATAACGAGGTGGTACCCGTTTTTTCCATGTGTTCACATGGACGTTCCTCTTCAGGAATTTCACCTATCGCAATGGGAAAGTAGGGCTTTTCTGGTTTCATGCGGGCTTCCGTCCTATGGCGATACGTTCTATGCCAGCCAAGTCTGCTTGAAATCCTATTTCATCATACCCATTTTCTTCAAGAAAATTCGCCACAGCGGAATATTGACCTTGGGCAATTTCCATTAGTAAATAGCCGCCGGGAGTTAAATAATCTTGGCCTTGGTTAACCATCTCACGAACGATATCCAATCCGTCAGGACCTGAAAATAATGCGATTGGATCTTCGTATTCCATAATGTCGAGGCTTAATCGAGGAGCATCCCCTTCGGGGATATATGGAGGGTTTGAACAAACCATATCGAATATTTCGCCTGAAACAGGCTCAAACAAGGAACCTAAGCGAAATTCGATACGTCCATCCAGATTATGACGTTCAGCGTTTTCCTGAGCCAAAGCTAAATTATGGCCCTGGATATCGGTCGCTACAACGGTACAATCAGGGACTTCCTGGGCCATGGCCAAAGCCACGCAACCAGTCCCTGTTCCGATATCAAGTATTCTCGATTGAGCAACGGAAACATGTTGAAGCGAAGCTTCAACCAAATGCTCGGTCTCTGGACGGGGCACCAATGTAGGCGGTCGTACGGTCAAAGGCATCGAGAAAAACTCCCATTCTTCCAATATATAGGCGATGGGTTCTGAGGTAAGACGACGCAATAAAAGAAGTTCGAAATCTTTGTTGGATATTTCTTCATCTTCACGCGCTAGCAACTGAGCTCTATCAAGCTTGAGAACATGCTCAAGTAATAGCTCAGCATCTAAACGCGGAGATTCGGTGATATACTTTAGGCGTTTGATAGCATCATCCAAGGTGGCGCGTATGGTAGGCACAGGATAGTCCTCCCTAGGAGCAGGAAATTTAAAGATGCGTGTTACTCTGAGGTCTGCAGCGCCATTTTCGCAGCACGATCTGCCGCAACCAAGCCATTGATCAATTCTTGAAACTCGCCGCCCTGCATAATTTGTTCTAAGCGATAAAGAGTCAAATTGATACGGTGATCGGATACGCGGTTTTGCGGGTAGTTGTAGGTACGAATACGTTCACTACGATCACCACTACCGACCTGGCTTTTACGGTCTGCAGAACGTTCACTGTCTTCCTTAGCTTGTACATCTGCTAAGATGCGTGAACGCAGAATAGTCATTGCTTTCGCTTTATTCTTGTGCTGTGATTTCTCGTCCTGACACGTCACAAGAGTACCTGTTGGTTTATGCGTGATACGTACTGCTGAATCGGTCGTATTAACACTTTGGCCACCAGGTCCAGATGAACGATATACATCAATCTGCAAGTCGCTCGGAGATATATGGAGTTCAACTTCTTCGGCTTCAGGCAATACAGCCACGGTAATGGCTGAAGTATGCACACGTCCTTGTGTTTCCGTTACCGGTACGCGTTGTACCCGGTGAACACCGCCTTCATATTTGAATTGGCTAAATACATTTTCGCCAGTGACTTTAAAAGAAATCTCTTTATACCCACCAATACCAATTTCATTAGTGCTCAGGACTTCAACTTTCCAGCATTTGGTTTCAGCGAATCGAGAATAGGCTTTAAACAAATCTGCACAGAATAATGCAGCTTCATCTCCCCCAGTCCCAGCACGTAATTCCACGATGGTGTTTTTCTCATCATTGGGGTCTTTGGGAAGCAAGAGAATTTTGAGTTCCTTCTCATGCTCTTCAATGGCGACAGAAAGCTCCTTACGTTCCGCATCCGCCATTTCGCGTATTTCCGGATCGCTTTCTTCTTGAAACATCTCTTCCGCACCTTCTAACCCGGCTTCATCAATCAAATATTGCTCGAAGCGATCAACCAATTCTTTTATGCCCTTTGCAGATGTGGCGTGTTTTTGGTACAGATCAGGATTAGAGGCTACCTCGTTGGTAGCCATTAAATCATTGAGACGTTGGTACTCCTCCCGTACTTCGAGGAGTTTTTGGCGCATAACGGGCTCCATAAAAAGGAGGTTACGCTTTGGCCTTTTTCATATTGCCAAATTTCTTTTGGAAGCGCTCTACGCGACCTTCACTATCGACAAACTTTTGTTTACCAGTGAAGAATGGGTGGCACTGTGAGCAGATCTCGACTTTGATTTCGGATTTGCTAGCGCGTGTTTCAAAGCTAGTACCACAAGCACACGATACGGTGCAGTTTTCGTAATTAGGGTGAATATCTTTTTGCAAGGGTCTCTCCTAGATGGTTTTGACTACTCCGATTCCCGGTTACTGAACGGGAATTCGTAGGTACAATAGGGTTAGTATAGCAAACGTTTCCTTTTCTACACAAGTTTATATGCATAGAGCATTTAGGAAGATTTCCTTAGGCTATTCTGTAGGGTGAGAAAGCGCCAAATGCTTGTTGATTGCATTCAAATAGGCCAACGCTCCCGCTTCAATGATATCGGTGCTAGCGCCGATCCCTGTATAAGGCCTATTCTCAATTTTTACGGTCACATAGGCTTCCCCATGGGCATCTTTACCAGGGGTAACCGCGCGAATGGTGAAATCTTCAAGCTTGCCGTTGATGCCAGTCACCCTTTCTATCGCACGACAGGCCGCATCCACAGGACCGTCACCAGTTGCTGTATCAGTGATGCTGGACTTTTCATCCCCACGGTGCAATTTAACGATAGCGCTAGCAGGATCCTTACCGGAGGTGGAAATATCTTCTAATGAATAGGCCTCAAAACCTTCATCACGAACAGATGACAATAAAATACGCAAATCATCGTCAAAGATTTCTTTTTTGCGATCAGCCAATTCAATGAACTTACCATACAACTCAGCCACTTCATCTTTGCTTAAATCAAAGCCAAGTTCTTCACAGCGCTTGGATAAACCAGCTTTCCCAGAGTGTTTACCCAACACCAACTCTGTTTTGGCACGTCCCACAGACTCGGGGGTCATAATTTCATAAGTTGTTTGGTTGGCAATCATTCCATGTTGGTGGATACCCGATTCATGGGCAAAAGCGTTTCGGCCTACAATGGGTTTATTAAACGGCACGACCAATCCTGTAATATTCGATAAAGTCATACTGGAATTAGCGATTTCTTTATGGTTGATAGCGGTTTCATAGGGCATGATATCTTTTCGGGTATCCAAGGCCATGACTACTTCTTCTAATGCAGTATTCCCGGCGCGTTCACCGATACCATTAACCGTACATTCAATTTGACGTGCTCCGCCGCGTACAGCCGCTAAGGCGTTGGCCACAGCTAAGCCTAAATCATTATGATTATGGCAGGAGAAAAGTACATGGTCGGCGCGTTCCACATGGCCAATCACATGTTCAAACATCCCTTGAATTTCAGAGGGCGTTGTATAGCCAGTCGTATCGGGCAAGTTGATTATATCAGCTCCAGCATCTATGGCTTTTTGCACCACACGTACCAAGAAATCCCATTCCGAACGCGTAGAGTCCTCGCATGAAAATTCCACCCGAGGCACTAAAGACTTTGCCAAGCGTACTGCACCATCCACCTCTTCAACGACCTGATCCGGTGTCATGCGTAATTTGTATTCCATATGAATCGGCGAAGTGGCCAAAAAAGTATGTACTACAGGGTGATTAGCGACAGCGACAGCTTCTGCAGCACGCTCGATATCGGCTTTAACTGTACGAGCCAATCCAGCTACACGCGGGTTCTTAACCGTGCGTGCTACACGCTGGACCCCTTCAAATTCTTGTTGCGATGCAATTGGGAATCCAGCTTCAATAATGTCAACACCGAGTTTTTCAAGTTGGAGAGCCATTTCGATCTTTTGGTTGTCATCCATACTGGCGCCCGGCGATTGCTCACCATCGCGCAACGTCGTGTCGAAAATTTCTACTCGTGTTGACATAATATCCCTCTTGTGAAAGTTCTGTAAAATATGAGATAGCTTAACAAAGCATACTAAAAAGAGTCAAAATCCCCTCTAGTGTGGCATATTGTTCGCAACGGTTTACCTCATAATTACTCTTACAGAATCTATGCGCACTATTGCATAGCCCCCTCATATTTTATAGTTAAATTTAATAGGGCTTGTGCTTTTAACGAAAACTTTAGGATGGTATACTCTTTTCATGCCTAAACCCAATCCAAAAGCAGTCCGGCGGAAAATTCTAATTTTTCTGTATGAAAATTTTTTAACGGACCCCTTACAGATGCTCACCCCGACGGATTTTACCGATAATGAGGTGTGCAGCATCACCGAGTTAATTCCCAATATTCATTACTTACACGAGCGCAATTATGTTGAGCTTATGTTGGGATACACCCCCCCGCTTTTTGCCGCTACTCGGATTTCGAATGCAGGGGTTGACTTGTATGAAGATTCCGTGGAGTTCGATCGCCTTTTCCCGCCAGGAGTCGTTGCATCCACTGCAGGTACCGTAGATTTAGTTGAAATTATGTTGACTTTGGTGGAACAGGCAGAAGCTTTAACTCTATCAGGAAAAAAACAAGAATGGTTAATTAATGATATCGATTTTTTGCGGCAAGAATTGATTCAACCTGATATCCATTGGCGCTCAGACTATATTTTAAAAAGGCTTCAATGGGTTGATGTTCTGTTAGACAAAGAATCACCCAACGGAATACCTGCCTACGATTCGTTAAAAAGCATTCTGCACGATAAACTCTTATAATCAGGAGAAATTCTTTGGACACCCCTAAAGCTATGCCCGAAGTAGGCAAAAAAGCACCAGTATTTACCCTTGAATCAGATAGCGGTGAAAAGATTCGCTTATCCACTTTACAAGGAAAACCTGTATTACTTTTCTTCTATCCTAAAGACAATACGCCCGGATGTACCGTAGAAGCCAAAGAGTTTCGCGATGCTCTCTCTCAATTCAAAAAAATGGGAATTCGGGTTTTAGGGATAAGCCCTGACACGGTTAAGTCGCATTGTAATTTTATCGAAAAGCAATCATTGAACTACACCTTACTTGCCGATCCCGATAAGAAAGCCATTTCAAAATACGGTTTATGGGTTGAAAAGAAACTTTACGGCCGGGTTTACTGGGGTGTTCAACGTGCGACACTTCTCATAGACGCCAAGGGAAAAGTTGTAGCCACGTGGCCAAAGGTAAAACCCAAAGGGCATGCGGAACAAGTACTAATAGAAGCTAAAAACGTTTTATAAAAGACTACACTATTTAATGGTAACTATTTCACCATCGGTGTTCTCGAAGCGTTGCCCAACCTCAAGAGTCTGCTTATGAACTTCGAAGAATATATCTTCAATAGCTGTACGGTCAGCCGGGTTAAGATTGTTGATTTCCTGAATGGATGAATAAAGCATTCGGCGGTTATTATTTTCCGAAATGACGACCAATGCATCGCGATCTCGAGATTGGTAGGTCCCAGACTTTTTATAAGCTTTGGTTCGGTGTATGGCAATCAAACCATTCTTTTTTTCGTAAGCATGCCCTGAATCCAAAAGGATTTGTACCAACTCAATCCGTCCAGCACGACTTCGTAATGCTTGCTTTACAGCCGGAGAATCCAGGAGAAAATCATCGATGAGTGCCAAATCAGGAGTGCGATTGCCTTCCTTCACTTTCTTTTCCAAATATAAGGCAGCATTGGTTAAAGCTTCTACTGGGATGTTGGCGTAATTGGCTTCAGTTCGTCCAATAGGATTGCCATACTTTGCACATCCACTAAAAAGAAGTACCAAACACACTAAACTCCATACACTTCTATGTCTTTTGATCGATTCATTAAGCAATAACAAGTTTATTTTTCCCCGTACGTTTAGCTTCATACAAAGCATCGTCTGCGGCTTTTATTAATTCATCAGCAGTTTTCTCTTCGCCTTCAGTCAATGTTACAAGCCCCATGCTGACTGTGATCCGTTCATCTTTCGGTATGCCTTTATACGGACGGCTCGGAATACTTTCCAATAAACGTGTGGCATTCGTTTTAGCACCTACTTGGTCAGTTTGTGGAAGAAGAATAATTAGCTCTTCTCCCCCATATCGTGCCACAACATCATTCGTGCGAATAGACATGACTGTTCGGCGGGAAACTTCTTTGAGAATAAGATCTCCTTGCAGATGTCCATAGGTATCATTTACTGATTTGAAATTATCGACATCCAGCAATACACATGATAAAGGAGTTTTATACCGCAATGATCGTGCAAGTTCTTCTTCCATACGCTCCATAAAAAAACGACGATTATTCAGTCCCGTCAAGTCATCAGTAGTCGCCAATCGCTCGAGTGTACGATTGGTTTGGTGAATGGTGTCAAATAGATCGGAACGTTCAATGGCATTGGAGGCCGTTTCGGACGCGATACGGCAAAAATCGATTTCGCGTTGACTGAAGGCACCATCTTTACGAATGGCCCGCAGCAGAAACGTTCCCACCTTAGGGTTTTCCATAACGATTGGAATAACAATAATGGAAGTGATGCCCATTGTGGAAAGCTGATCGGATACCGGTTTGGTAATCGGATCATTCTCAATATCGTTTATAGCGGTAGTTTGCTTACATTGCATGGTATGAATTATTTCAGGGTATTTGCTCAACTGAATGATCATATCGTCCACAGAGGAATCTTCATGCGATGCCAAGACATGGGCTTCAGTTGAATCTTCCCAAATACGGACCACTGAACAGCGATTGGTCGGTATAGAGGCGGCTATTTTGTCTGCAAAAATATATAGTAACTCATGCGTAGATCTACGAACTGACAAAGATTTTAAAATATCTAAAATTAATGTGGTATCATTTTTTTGTATGATGGCATTTCGTTGGCTTTCCACAATGAAATCACCGACTTGTTTCATAAGGTTCATGGTAAGCGGTGTAATGACGCAAGGAGTATCCTCTGAGATCATGGCTGGAGTCACCAAAGCGGTGCCCTTTAATATGAATTCTGCAATTGATGTGATAGCCTCATTATGGAAAGACCAATAGCCTTTAATCGTATCTTCGGTATCGGTTTTTTCAATCGAAGGAGCTTTAAATAGGAATACAGAAGCTGAAGGCGAAAAGAGTATAAAAAAACGCTGAGTATGCGGCACATCGATACCGCGGATGGATTCAACCTGATCCAAGTCACCATTATAGATGCCAGTGATATGGATATGAGAAGCATGCCCTAAACGATTCAACACATCGCCTTCTTGCTGAGTGGCTGAATCCATGATCAATGTCAACTCATCTGAATCGCAACCGGCATGCTCTTTGCCTAAACTACCCAACATAAAATCAAATACATCAACATGGTGAAGAGGAATCAGGAATTGACTCCAATCCGTACGTGAAAATGTTTTATTTATGTGATCTTGTAATGTCTGGTGTGTGACGGACAAGTCAGTGGCCTTTTCTGTATTCGTTAAACGGGTAAAAACTTCAATACTTCCCCCCGGAAGATGAGGGCCATAGAATACAGAGTTTTGGCAGTTTAATCAACGTATTAGACCCCTAAATCAACTGGGTGGAATGAATGTTTCAAGAATTTGAACCGGTGTGGAACGTACGACTAGATCGTACAACTCTTCCACTTCTGCATTGTGCATTCGTGGGCAACCCGAAGAGGAATACTTACCAATACTATCAGGGTGAATCGTACCATGAATCCCTAAATCAGTCGGTAGACCTGCTTCTTCAGGAATCAGCGGTAGCCATCGTGAACCAAGTTCATTTTCAGGATCCCCTGGTGAAATAGGAACAGCACCGGGTTTATGCCAGGTAGGATTCTTTTCCTTATTTCCAACCTTATACCGGCCTTTGGTCGTTTTCTTTTCAGGACGACCCAGCCCTGTTTTATACATTTTAAAAAGCCCCTGTCCATCCATGAGGTAAATACGACACGTTGAACGTTCAATGAGAATATTAAAATCTTTTGGGGTATATTTAAGCATTTGATTCAGGCGTAATGTATTGGGGTTTGTCATACCATTGGCACGCAATAATTGCCCTTGAGTAATGTTTAGCTTACTTCCGATTGAAGTAAGGCTGTCTCCGGAAACCACCACATAGCTTTTGCTGTCAAGGGTTTTAGATTGTGAAAATAGTAAGCTCGTGTTTAAATCACCTAAATAGCCGGCAGCCTCTTCCCATTCAGAAGAATTATAAGGGGCTTCCGTCAAAGCTTGTTTGTACAATTTGATTGCTTCATAAGGTTTGGATTTCCGTTCTTTTTCACGCCCCATCGCAGTGGTCGCCGGTGCGCGCATTGATGAAGGCACAGTTTCGTAAATCGTCTTGTACAGAGCCAGCGATTCTTCCATCTTGTCTTGTTCTTCCAACAGGCGAGCATACTCTACAGCAACCTGTGGATATTCAGGGGCATCGGGATATTGATCAATGATTGACTTTAGTAAGCCTTCGACAGCTTCATTGTTTAGTTGATGGCGAACAATTTCGATATGCATCAATATCGCTTTAGGCGAAATATCAGTATTGTCGACACGATCAAGAATCGGTTGAATTTCTTCTAATGCTTGCGTTGGATTGTCGGCTTCCAACAGAGACTGAGCATTTTCCAAGCGTTCAGGTGCAGACGCTTCTATGTGCTCCGTGATTTTGTTCTGGAACCAATTTGATACTTTGAACCCACCAACTAAGATGGCCCCAATCAATACAATGGCAAAAATGATTTTGTATAATGTATTGTCCCCTTTGTGTTTATCCCCAAAATACGATTTTTTTTTACCCTTAGTCATAGTTAATCCTTTTGTGCTACAAACTTATACCCTGATATATCCCCTATCTGGTTAAAGGGTTGCACTAAAGTCCCCCCTCAGTGCGCTATGTCATTTTATACAAGACTTTATATACGTGAAGCATGAATACGAGACAAATCAAGCATCACCTCAGTCATGGACTGATACCGCTTCTCCGGTTTACGGCGCAAGCACTTTAAAATAATGCGGTCCAATTCCATAGGAATCTCTTGATTTGACTTGGATGGTTTAGAAAATTTATACCGATTGCTTACCAATTGCTTTTGAATTTCCTTCGCATTGGCTCCGCTACAGGGGTGCTTTCCAGCAAATAGCTCGTACATTGTAATCCCAAAAGAGAATATATCGGAACGATTATCCAAGCGAGCTTTCTTGTTTTTCAACTGCTCAGGAGGCATATATGCTCGTGTTCCCCCTGCTTCACGTAAAAAGCGTGTGCGCCACGTGGCAGTTGATTTGGATAAACCAAAGTCAAAGATCTTCACATGCTTTAAATTACGCGTAAGCATGAAGTTCCCCGGTTTAATATCCCGGTGAACAATCCCGTGGGTGTGCAAATAATCCAAACCTGTACACAATTTGAACATAATCCTCATCATATCATTCAGGGGCAAATCGCGTTCTTTAATATGATGACGTAAATCGAAACCATCCACATATTCCATCAAAAGGCAACGGCGTAAATTACCATTACGGTCTTCTTGTTGAATGATTTCGTTGTTATACTTAACAATAGCTTCATGGTTAAGTTTTTCGGCGATTAGAATCTCCCGGCCGAGGTGGTCGCGTTTACGACGCTTCTTTTCCAAATCATACCGTCTATCGAGTACTTTAATCGCTACCGTGACATCGCGCTCGCGGTCAATAGCTTTATATACTTTACCCATACCACCCGCGCCAATAGGTTTAACGATTTCATAGCGACCAACATGCGTCAATTCGAGCATGTTATCTTCATTGGGATCGAACTGGGATTCCTCCAGCTCTTCCGCATGATCTGTATTAACTTTTCTCTTTTTCTTAAAACCAAGCATCTACTTCTTTTCCAATAATAAATAAAATGATTAATGTATTTTCTTATTATAGCCTAATTAAGGCTACCAATAGCTAATTTAGCGTGGTTTCCAAATACCTGTTCCGGCCGGAACAGGTATTTCCTGTAATATTTCCTGCAAGACACTACGGTTTGTCATGCGCCGTAAGCGACTTTCAGGGTTTAATATCAATCTATGTTCTAATACAGGATGGGCTAAAGCCTTGATATCATCAGGGATGACATATCCACGCCCTAAGACTGCTGCATATGACTGTGCGGCCCTGAATAAAGCCATTGAGGCCCTTGGGCTAGCTCCGAGGGATAAATGGACAGAATCGCGAGTTCGCGCGATTAAACGTAGCATATATTCACGCAGTTTATCGTGCATATACACTTCTCGGACGGATTGTTGCATTGTAAGCAATGTTTTAGCATCTGCAACGGGCTCAATTTGATCGACGGGATGTTTCAGCCGGGTCAATTCAAGCAAATGTGCTTCTTCGCGGATAGTTGGATAGCCAACAAACAATTTCATCATGAAACGATCAAGTTGGGCTTCAGGCAAGGGGAAAGTCCCTTCATGTTCTACAGGGTTTTGTGTAGCAAAGACGATAAAAGGTTTTTGTAAGGTGCGTGTTTTACCATCCACCGAGATTTGCCCCTCAGCCATAGCCTCTAAAAAGGCGGATTGAGTACGCGGGGTGGCCCGGTTAATCTCATCAGCAATGATTATTTGGGAAAATATAGGCCCAGGGCGAAATTCAAATTCATGTGATTTCTTGTTAAAAATAGATACCCCGTTTACATCAGAGGGCAATAAATCGGGTGTACATTGAATTCGAGAGACGCTACACCCACTACTAATGGCTAACGTGCGTATCAAAATCGTTTTTGCAACACCTGGGACATCTTCGAGTAGTACGTGTCCCCCACCCAATATTGCAGATAAAGCAATTTGAATTTGAGAAGTTTTACCCAATACCACTTTTTCTGTGTTCGCAATAATTTCTTTTATCAGAGGTCTGAAATTACTCACAAGTCATGTACTTTCCTGGAAACGTATCCATAGTCACACCTGCCGAAAACTAGATGGATCAAATAATACGCAGATTTAAAACTGGAAGCAAATGGAGAATAGTGCGAAGGGCTATTTATCCAGTGTGCTCGGAATACTTAAGAATCTAGGGTCCTCACGATCAGTGGCATTGGGTGGCGCCACCGATAAGTCTGTGATCGCCTGGCGCTGCTCAGCACTTAGAACGATATCCTGACTTTTTAATGCCAATTCCAATTGAGAAGGATTCCAAGTGCCTACGATAGCCGAAGTACATGCAGGATGACTGGCAGCCCATTTAACAGCCAATGAGGCTGGATGGTGGCCAAGTTGATCGGCATAGGTTACAAATTTCGCAGCCGTTTCCATATATTCAGGGTTTTTATAACGCTCTTTATACATCGTATTCTTGGATATACGCCCATCTTCGTTACGATGGTATTTACCGGTCAAGAGTCCTGCGCCCATAGGACTATAGGGGCAGACGGCAATATTTTCTTCTTTGGCCATAGGCAATATTTCTATTTCGGCCACTCGCTTAATCAAACTATACATGGGTTGTATAGCTACTATAGGCGCCCATCCATTTTTTTGGGCTAGATGTATGGCTTTCGCGCATTGCCAAGCAGCAAAATTCGATACCCCTAAATACAATACTTTTCCCTGAACAACAAGATCATTCAACGCAGACAACGTTTGCTCGAGTGCTGTATTATCATCCCAATAATGTAAATACAGTAGATCGATATAATCTGTTTGCAAGCGACGTAGACTGTCTTCTACATTTTTCATGATGTGTTTGCGCGAACTGCCCGTATCATTGGGTCCGTCCCCCATAGGATAATGCACCTTAGTGGCTAGTACCAGATCATCTCTCTTTTTCCCAACCCACGAACCAATGATGGATTCACTGGCACCTTTACCATATACATTAGCAGTATCAAAGAAATTGACACCTGCGTCAAATGCGGTATCCATTAATGTATGAGACGTTGCTTCGTCTGCTTCATTGTCAAAGGTCATCGTACCTAAGCACAGTTCAGAAACCTGTACGCCAGTATTGCCAAAATAATGGTAGTTCATTAAATACTCCCTCATAAAAGTAATGGCCCCATTTTGACAACTTCACCTGCTGTATGTAAAGTGTGGAGATGGAATATATTTTAACTTTTTTAACTAGGTAAATCTATGCCCTTCTCGGAACGATATGGTCAACGCTTCGAATATCGCGCAAATGTGGTGCGTGAATCCAGGGCTAGCCTAATCAACGAGCATCTCGTCCAATGTATTTGGTACGACCGTTTATTCTGCCAAGATACCCTGCAAACGATCGATGCTCGCAAGCTCAAAGTGATTCCACCCGGTTGCTAGAATCATGGTGAAGGTTCTGATTTTAAAGGCGCGCAAATTGAATTTAGACGCCACCGTACTGGTGATGTCTAAATTCACATCACGTCAACAGGCTGGAATCTACACGAACATAATCTAGATCACCTCTACGATGAAGTTATGGTACATGTAGTCTTGAATCACTCAGCAACGCAAAAAATAGAATATACATCGAGGGGGAAGTCCCTACTTGTATAGGTATTCTCACGCTATCTGGAAATCGAAATTTCCGAATTGGCCGAAGAGCTAAAAGCGGACCAGTTCTCCTATGAATTTGAAGGAATTTTAGGGGATGTGTCAGAGCGGTGGAGTCTGGAGGGTATGAAACTATGCGCGAATTTGTCCACTTGGCTAGTGAATGGCGTATGCTGAACAAAGCCCGTGAATTACGAAACCGTATGAATCGGATTGGTGCTGATAAGGCTCTCTATGAAATGTTGTTATACGCATTTTGATTTAGCCACTTTAAAGCGATAGCCCGTCACCTTCCCGACGAGCGGGCATAACAGCTCGGTAAAGAAAACGGCATTTTGTTGGAAGTAGCCATGTTAAAAATTTCGGGTCTATTTCCTAAAAAGTTACCCGAAAAGACGCAGTCACTCCCCTACGTTACAAGACTACGAGGACTACGTGCTTCATGATTAGAAGACATGCATGCCTTGGAAGCGCATAGGTGTTGACCCAACGAATTATCCCGAACGCCGCATGGCTGGAGCATCTCAGATGATTGCACGAACCAGTAAGGAGGGGTTACTTGAAACCATCAATTTGATTTTGAAAATGGAATTATCCCCCTTGAAATACCGCAAAATGTTTGAAGAACTCTTTCCCAGTCTAGTAGGCTTTTGGGGATCACATTGTAGGTGGATCGGCAAAACCATGGCTAAACCGACAGCGCCCATTGGTAGTGGTCGAATATGTTTTATCATAGGCAATATCTTTATGTCTATGAGCTTGGCGCTTGCCAGAGAACCCCGCGATCGCGCCTACGAGGATCGAGTAGTAGAGTTTTTCATTCTATACTTAAAGAACCCGATAATCGATTTATGAAAATCATGATGCTGCGTGTGTACGGATCAAAGCCTCCAAAAAAATCGACTTTCGAATTCAATAAGGGCTCATCTAAATGTATCAAGGTTGGTGTGAACCCAACCCTTCATACAGAAACTGCCCCGTAATGAATATGCTATCGAAGGGCTAGTGGTGTAATTCCTGTAAAGCCAATACAATCATTCCAGTCTGCAAACGTATCTGTAAATCCAGTGGTGTTGGAGATACGTTAAATTTCGCACACACCGGTGCCACCAATTCAGTTGTTAATGTTGAATGATGGACCTTTAATTTTAACAAATCATTTTTAAATGCATTCGTGGTTAAGTGCTCAATATCTTCGCTGGGTAAGCCAATAAAAAATAAGGGCAGTTCACTCACAATGCAAAGTGGGTCGCCACCCAATGATTGAACATACTCCATTGAGGTGGGTTTGAACTTGGCCGCGGTCTCCGGATCGTTTTGCGCTAAAAAAAAATCTTTCATAGGCTTAGAATGCGGAGTGGTTGTGTAGCCTCTGCCTATACGCACAAATCCCTTTTCACCCTTTCGGTCAATATCGTGCTGCGGGAAATGAACATCGCTACACAACGACCCAAAGGAATCCATAAATCCTTGTGCCTTTTTATTCCATTCTTTACAAATTAAGCACCAAGCACCTTCTGCAAATCCCAATCCATGTATGGAAAAATGCGCTACATAAGGACCGCCTTCCGATAGGAAACCTTGCATCGCGCTACATTCAGGACGTTCGTCACCATCCGAGCCAAAACCAAACTCAATGTCATCTCCTGGTAATTCTCGAATTACATGATTCAAGTAGGTATCTAAAGCCAAGGTGTTCGCAAACCAAGGGCGATTTCGATCAGCTCCGTCGGGGTTCATTTGTGGTACAACACGAAAATTGAATTGTATCAATAGTTCTGGGAAATGATCCTGTAAATGAAAATATAAAATTTGTGCTGTCATTGGACCAATGGGCTCATCGGCATGAGAACCCGCAATGATGGAAACAGCCTTTTTACCTGTTCCAAAGGAATATCCGTATAAGATCTGCCCGTCGCGCGAACGTCCAATCTCTTGGCAATTGAGTTTAGTAGCCCCTTTCGCCAATGCTGCAATATCGTCTGGTCTACGATAGGCAATCGCTTCGGCATGGATGTCAAATTCACTTAATCGTTTTTTCATTATGTCCTCATGGTAAGGCTTATCAAGGCTTCAAAAATTAACTCGCAACCCCTCAATATTTTTCTGTATAATGATATAGACGTAAATTCACTATAATTGGAGTGTATATCGTGGAAAACAATAGCGCATCATTGGTCCATTTTGCCAATACAGCCGACATTACCGTAGGCACCATTGAAAATACCAGCATGCTGGATGGTTCGACCGTAGTTGATTTCGGCTCTCAGGTGATCGCCCATATCGAGAAAAATGATGAGACCCATCTCTTGCTTAATTTTATGCATGTCCAGTATCTCTCCAGCGCCGCGCTCACGGAACTTATTCGGATTAATGATGCTGCCGAGGCAACAGGCGGTTCTATGCGTGTATGCAATGTAAGCGCAGACATTGAAAAAGTCTTCAAAATCACTAACTTTGATAAGCTCTTCGATATCCACAGCGAAACGCTTGACCAATGCCTTGCACGCTATCAAAGGGCAATATCGATCAAACGTGAAGAGGACGAGTGGTCTAACCGTAAACAATAGTACAGTCCAATCAAGTTTAACCCGCTCCCCACAGCTCTATGGCTATGGGGAGCGGGTTTTTCCTTCACTCATCACGTTGTTTTTTGCTACTGTATTGGCTAAACAATACAGCAACAATGTCGTACAGGCATCTTAAGGGGTAGAGCCATGAAAGAGTTTCAGGGAAAAGTCGCAGTGATCACCGGTGGCGCCAGTGGAATCGGACACGCTATGGCCGAACGGTTTGCTGAAGAAGGTATGCGTATCGTATTAGCCGATGTCGAAGAATCGGCACTCACTAAAACCACCAATGAAATGAAAGCAGACGGTGCTGAGGTGATTTCTGTACTCTGCGATGTGTCGAAAAAAGAAGACATGAAAAATTTAGCCGATAAAGCTGTTGAGGCTTATGGTACTGTACATATCCTATGCAACAATGCCGGTGTGGGCTGTAGTGGAAACACATGGGAAATTTCCCTCGAAGACTGGGAATGGATCATGGGAGTAAATCTTTGGGGGGTCATCTATGGCAATCACTATTTCACGCCTATTATGCTTGCAAACGGCGATCCCTGTCATATAGTAAATACATCATCTTTTGCTGGCCTCACAAATGGATTGTTCATGACCCCTTACCACGTTACTAAAAATAGTGTCGTGAGTATTTCGGAAAGTATGTTTAAAGAACTTACGGTGATGGAAGCCAATATCGGAATCTCTGTCTTATGCCCTGCCTGGGTAAATACACGTATATTCGAGTCCACTCGCAATCATCCAGCTGGAGCGCCTAAACCCGGTGAAAACGATGCCGTCCCGCAAGGCCATTTAGACTTTGTTAAAAAATGTGTACAAGACGGTCTATCGACAGAACATATTGCCCAACTTGTGATGAATGCAATTGTTGAAGAAAAATTTTATATCCTTTCTCATCCAGAATGGAATTCCATGATTGAAACTCGTATGGTTGACATTTTGGAAGAGCGTAATCCTACCATCATCATGCCTCCACAAGAATAATTATTCCCTATGCGCATTGTTGTTGATGAACATATTCCCTACGCTCAAGAAGCCTTCTCTACTTTAGGGGATGTTCGTTCGTATAGTGGAAGGTCAATTGGTCCTGAATCGCTAGCCAACGCTGATGCCCTGATAGTACGTTCCATTACCGGAGTAAATGCTTCATTATTGGAAAAATCGTCTATACAATTTGTGGCTACAGCGACCAGTGGAATGGAGCATATCGATAGTACCTATCTTGCCGAAACCAATATTACGTTTGCACATGCTCAAGGGGCGAATGCACGTAGTGTAGCTGAATATGTACTGGCTGCTATTCTTAAAGCGACCTCGAATCATGCCAAGCCTTTATCATCCTATCGATGCGGAATAGTCGGTTTTGGTCATGTAGGATCGACAGTCTACTCGCTCTTAAATCAAGTCGGTATCCAATGTGGTTTGTACGATCCCTTTCTCAAAACTCAAAATAGTGAATTGCCTTTTATCTCCTGGGATGAAATAGTTCAACAAGACATCATCACATTTCATACTCCGCTAACACACGATGGCGCTTTTCCTACCCATCATATGATCAATAAAACCTTCTTAGAGGACATTCAAAATTCGTGTATTCTCATCAACGCTGCGCGTGGTGGTGTGATGGATACTGAAGCGATGGTGGAAATGAAAGTGGCTAAACCAGGACTTTGCTATGTTCTTGATGTGTGGGAAAATGAACCGGATATATCAAAGACCTTGCTTGATTGCAGTAGTATCGCCACACCACACATAGCCGGCTACTCGTGGGATGCCAAAGTTAACGCTACACGTAGGGTTTATACAGCAGCATGTCAGCATTTCAACACCCCTTCAATATGGACAGGTCCGAGTAGTGAGTTAGAGCGAATACATGCTTTGCAAGCAATAAATGACTTAGGGGAAGGTGAGTTGAGAGACTATGTCCAAGCACTTCACCCCATTCAACTCGAAGATGTCGCCTTACGAAAAGTAGCTGAAGCGGGAAGAAGTCTCAGTACACAATTTGATAAACTACGCAATACAAATACTCCACGACGTGAATATTCAGTCGCGGAATCTACTTTATAAAAAACTACTTCTACGAGGAACCCATGGCTAAAATATTTCTTACACGTGCAATCCCTGAGCAAGCACTTCAATTGTTAATTGATGCCTTTGGCGAAAATGAAGTCGAAGTGTATCCGCATGATCAGATAATTTCACGCGATGAACTGGAAAAGGCGGTTCAAGGGCGTGAGGCGGTTTTATGCATGCTAACCGACCCATGGGATGCCAAGATGTTTGGTGCCGCAGGCGGATCACTTAAAGTCCTGGCCAATTGCGCTGTGGGTTACAACAATATCCAAGTAGATGCCGCCTCAGAACGTAATGTAACCGTTACCAATACCCCCGATGTCTTGACCGAAGCAACCGCCGATCTTGCATGGACATTAATTATGGGGGCATCAAGACGTTCCGGAGAAGCCGAGCGCTATTTACGTGCAGGGAAATGGGGAAGCTGGTCTCCCAATTTCATGTTAGGCAATGAAATCTATGGGAAAACCTTGGGCATATACGGTATGGGGCGTATAGGTCGTGCCACTGCCAGACGGGCATTGGGTTTCAAGATGAAAGTTATCTACCACTCGCGCACACAGCGTTCACCTAAAGAAGAAGCTTCGTTAAACGCAAGCTATGTATCGTTCGATGAACTCCTCGAGCAAAGTGATGTGTTATCTATTCATAGTTCCCTACTCCCAGAAACAACTGGATTGTTTGGAGCAGAAGAATTCAACAAGATGAAGGATACCGCAGTATTGGTGAATACCTCACGTGGACCGGTCGTTCAAGAAGCTGCTTTGGCTCAGGCTTTAAAAAATGGGGATATCGGATTTGCCGGAATTGATGTATTCGAAAATGAACCTGAAATCCACCCTGAATTGTTGGACTGCGAGAATGCCTTGTTGTTGCCCCATATAGGTAGTGCTACATTAAAAACGCGAACAGCCATGGCTTTTCTTGCCGTGGAAAATATCATTGCCGTGTTAAATGGGAAGACTCCTCTCACACCTGTGAATTAGCGTAAAGTGTCCTGGACATTTTCTTCAATTTGTGCAATTTGCCATTTCATTAAGCCGGAGTCCGCAAATAGATCGGACTGCTTGGTGACATAATTTCGGGCAATAGCGGAGAGAGTAGCTTTGGGGGCTAGCACCGAAGGTTGCAAATTGAGATCAGTAGCGATTACAGCACAAGCTTTCTTCAATGCTTCAATAATTTCTTTGGTATCGGGCAATGGCTCCCGTTTCTCACGTTTTACACGCTTTTGTGGGAACTCAGTGCTCTCTAAGTTATGCGTATCTTTTAAAGCTTTGTTCAAATTCGCTAATCGTTGACTAGTACAATCTTTCGGTAGACGCAAAGAGCCATTGAGGGCTTTTGCAATATTGTCGTCTGCAATCGTCGCAATTTTGATAATTTGTTGATTGTCTAAAATCTTAAACGTTGGACGATCCACTTTTTGAGCTTCATTATCACGCCACAGCCACAATGCACGAACAAAGGCCAGTTGACGTCTGGATAAAGGGCCCAAGCCTTTAATTCGCCAAACCGTCTCAGGATCACGCTCTACATCGGTTTCGGTAACATCAACGATACGGCTTGACCACTCTTGGTGCCATTGGCTACGCCCCAGCTCGTCCAATTGTTTAGCCAATTTATCGGCAATGGTCTCTAAATACCGCGTATCATCGGCTGCATAGGTAAGCTGAGTCTCAGATAAAGGACGGCGCGCCCAATTGGATTTTTGCGATCCCTTTGCCAAGGTAATGTCAAAGAAATGTTCCACGAGAGCACCCAGGCCAAAGCGGTCGAAATTAAGCAACTGTGCTGCCAACATAGTATCGAATACGCCTTTATTGGGGCGATAGCCAAAACTGGATCGTAACATGCGCAAATCAAAATCAGCGCCATGCAATATCAATTGCCGGTCGCGTAACCATTCGACAAAGGGTGATAAGTCACAATCGGCCAACGGATCGATAATGTAATGGTGGCCATCGCAGGAAAGTTGAATAAGGCATACACGGTCAAAATAGTTGTGTAGGCTATTGGCTTCGGTATCCAATGCCACTCTTGGGGTATCCCCTAAAGTATTCAATAATTGGGCAACGGATTGATCGGAATCGACATATTGATATGGTGAATCTAAGGACATATAAAACCACTTGGAATAAAACTATTGACTAATTGAATTTCAACTGTAACAATATTATGGCATTTATTCCAACCTAATCAGGTGATTAATAGCCTAAAAACACTAAAAAACGTACTCTAATTGTACTTTTACATTGTAAAAGTACAATTAGAGTACGTTTTGGGAAATCAATCTTTCCTAATAATGCTGGTGATACTGCCAATTCATCCGGTCAATACAATATGGATGAATTTGCTCAAACTTCCCAAGACCCAATGCAGGTCCCGGAAGATTATATTCCCCCATTTGCGAAGGAAGAATTTCTACAGCAAGATCGTTTTCGCGCTCGACAGTATTTTAGCCTATGGCAACGACGTGAACTGCCAAAGTTAATGAGTGAATACATGTACATCCCTGGACTTCCAGTAACGCTATATGAAACAAAAGACCTGAATGAATCGACGTCCTTGAATTTTCCTGGGGACGGCATTTTTTATGTTGAAAACACTCATCCTTATAAAGAAAGCTAGGTCTATCAAGTGCTGATTAGTGAAGGCGGATACCAACGCACCATTTTTATCGCAGAAGAAAATCTGGGTTATGCAAACTACTACGGTAGCGGGCCTACACAGAATGTGCGTAAAGCCTATGAAGAAAAGGAAGCTCGGATGCGCGAAGCCATGTTGGAAAAAGAAAATGCCATTAATGAAGAATATAATACTGCTATCACCAATTATTATGCCCTGCATTATGTAGAGCCAAAACCAACATGGTTGTTTAGTGTGTTGAAAAATTTTGATCTCAGTCAAGGTCGTATAGTGTTTGGTGGAATAATTGGCCTGTTTATACGATTTATTTTGATGATGGCCAGGTTCATACTAATTGCATGGCGTAGAAGCCGACAACTCGATTCTCAAACTCTAAAGATTGATGAGATAGTCGAAATTGAAGACGACTTTGAACCAGAACCCAAATCGGATCAAAAGCCCAAAAAGCTTAATTACTACTCACCCTTCTCCGAACGCGATGCAGATTATTACGATGCTAAAGAAGAAGATAGAACAAATTTAGCTGGTAAGCGATTCTAATCCCCACTTCCCGCGTGACGGTCGTGAGCACAACGTGTTTGCCGTTGTATTGCCTTCAAATTCTTCTTTCACCGGATCCCAGGTCAATCCTTCATTTAGTTCAAGGGCTATAGCCCCAATGTGGCAAATCGATGCTGAACGATGAGCAACTTCCCCAGGGGCTGAAGGCTGTTTACGGGATTTCACACAATCCAAGAAATTAACATGATGATTGCTGGCTCGGTACAGCTGAATCCCGTCCGGAGCAATATCTGAAGTGTCGATTGTTTTAGGATCGGTTATGATTTCCTTGGTCTCGATATACAATGAACCATCGCTACCTTCAAAGCGTGCCCCCCACTGTGCGCTATCTTTAGTAGTCGTCGAAATCAACTTCACCCCATTGGCATAGGTAAATTCTAAGCGATGTAATATAGAAGCATCGTAAAGACCTTTTTCAGGAAAGGATGCTTCCCCTTCAATCTTCACAGGACCTGTGTGGTCCATTCCTAAACCCCATTGGGCTAAATCGTAATAATGTGCTCCCCAGTCGGTGATATAGCCTGCAGAATATGCTTTAATCCAGCGGAAATTAAAATGACACCGTGCACCCGTATAGGGAGCATCCGGCGCTTGACCTAACCAGCGATCGTAATCAAATCCTTCGGGAATAGGCTGAACGAGATCATTGGTAGAATAGTCGCCGCGGACTAAAAAGCCCTCGGGTACGCCAACATGGACCGTATGGACGTCACCTACGCGACCGTTTCGTACCAATTCACATGCTTTACGTACTGTGTTGATGGAGCGGCGATGAGTACCGGTCTGCAATATGCGCCCTGCTTGGTTTACTTCATTTACCATCGAACGGCCTTCATCCAATGTAAGACTCAAAGGCTTCTCACAATAAATATCTTTACCCGCATGTGCAGAAGCAATTGTCATATATGCATGCCAATGATCAGGGGTACCGATGGAAACCGCATCTATATCGTCACGTGCAATCACATCTTCAAAATTATTATAGAGATTACCGTCATCCAGTCCCGTGTCGCGTTTTGCACGATTACGGTGATTAACGTCTACATCACACACTGCTATAACTTGGCTACCCTCAAGCTGAAGGAATGAGCGCATATTAGAAGATCCACGGCCCCCCACACCGATACAGCCAACGGTAACGCGTTCACTCGGAGCTACAGAAGTGCCTAAGCCCAATACCGATGAAGGAACAATCATGGGAGAGGCTGCGGCTATAGTGGCAGATTTTAAAAACGTTCGGCGGTTTATGGTTTTTTTCGATGACATAGTGATTAATTTCCCTGAAGTTTTAAATTTATTATATTTTAGCGTAGCTCTGTTTTGAACTCAATACCGATCAAATGGCGTTATATAGGGATTGCGCTTTGGAAACAGGACTTCGAGTAAAGCTTTCCCTTCACGATTGATAAGACGTCGATCCTGGTTCCAAATTTCCCCCAAATGCTCATATCCAGTCAATAGTTTGGTAAATGTTTGCAGAGAAAGAGTCAGCTTGTTCTTGCCCATTTGTTGGGCGATATCGAGTACACCATAATGAATTCGGATTCTACAGGGCTGTCCATCGATCACCAAAGTCACTTCGCAGTGCATCTCACGCAAAAGACTGTGATGTATCCGGTGCTCCCACTCAGGAACCATCGATTCCAAGGTTTCTTCCAAATCAACTATACGCATAAGTCCATGTGAGGTGCCTGCATTGTGAACCGTTTCCGTGGGGAGAAGGCAATTGTTCAGGTAGCGTGTCATTGCATGTTCATAAGGTAAGTGGAAAATAACATCTGATGTGAGATGTTCGGTGGCTAAACTTTTACAGTGAGCCAAAATAGAATTATATAATGCATCAGGATGAGCCACGGCTTCATAAACATGAATTTGATTGCGCTCAACAAAAGCGAGTACATAGCCCTGTATCTTACCATCAGGGTTCGTAAATACAGTTGAGTGCTTAAATACCGACCACTTGATACTCATGTGGCTGTATTCGCGTAGAATTGAACAGGTATTTTTTGCGTATTTCAGACTGTGCAAATGCAATATAAATGGGATATCACCTGGCTTGATAGCTCGAACACATTCCTTTGGAATCGTGGGGTGCCGAATTTCTGAAGTTGGAATATGTAACGTGTTATCATTGAGGGAATGAATGAATCCATAGTCCATCATCGCTGGGCTATGAGAAAATACAATACTTAAGTGATATCGATGTTCCTTAAGATACGCCAAACTCTCAGCAATTAAGGCAGCTAGCGCTTCGTCAGCATACGTATTCATACCTTTAGCAATCCAACCCAGCCCCCCCACTTTTAATCGTGCTTCACCAATTCGAGCAATATCGGTACTTATGCGTAAAGCAGCTACGACTTCATCGTTGACTACTACAATACGGGTATGTTCGCGTTGAAAACGAGGATATTGTTCTGAATACTTCAATAACCAGTCAGTTGAAGGAATATACGGCGGATGGTTAAGGCCAGTCATCAGAACCTGCGCACGACGCAATTCTTCTTCGGATTCTACACCTTTTATAGTCAATTCAAGGGTTTTTGGCATGGCTCTATTGTACCCGGAAAAAGGTGCAGTAGCTAAATTTTTGGAAGGGCACTATTCGTGGCGTAAAGCTTCTACGGGATCCATCTCTGCTGCACGCATGGCTGGATAAATTCCAAAGATTACACCGACCACTCCGGATATAGAAAAGGCCAATAGAGGAGTCCAGAATCGGATAATGGTCATCATATCAGTGAAATAGGTGATCGATATGGGTACAAACAAGCCCAGTGCTACACCAATTAATCCCCCAGTGGCTGATAATAGAATGGTTTCGACCAAAAACTGCAAAATTATATCATGACGTTTGGCGCCCAACGCGCGACGAATACCAATTTCGCGTGTTCGCTCCGTTACGCTGGCAAGCATAATATTCATAATCCCAATACCCCCCACCAGCAAAGATATTCCTGCAATGGCTCCTAGTACTATATTAAACACACGCGCACTGGCCTCTGCTTGTCGCAATAAAGCCAGAGGAACTTCAACTTCAAAATCATCTTTCTTATGGCGACGCTCAAGGATGCTCTCTACAATTTTCCCCATTTCAATAACAGCTTCTTGATTGGGTAAATTGATGGTTGCTTCATGTAGCTGAACCGTTTCAGACTCCTGCCCTCCAGAAGTCTGACGAATCAAGGTTTCACCAAAACGGTGTTTTGCAGCCGTCAGTGGTATATACATCCGATTGGAAACAGAATTGGAAGACCCCGATTCGCTTTGCCCGAGATTGGAATATCCCGACTCTTCCATGATTCCGATTACTTTGTAATAATCCCCTGAAACTTTAACCGTATTTCCAATAGGGTTCTGCACAGGAAATAAGAGTTTGGACATTTCATAGCCCAATACACATACATTGTCTCGATTGTTGATTTCGCTCTGGGTAAAAAAACGACCCGAGGCGACTTTAAAATTCCGTACTTGTGGATAGGTCACCATGGTGCCAACAATATCACAGTTGACCTTACGCGATTGATACCAAACATTCTCCCGAATAATACGTGTAGGAACTATAAGCTTAATCTCTTTTTCAAGGGTCAGCTCAATTTCTTTAATATCTTGATAAGTGATTCCATATTCAACGGCAGAAGGGCGATAACTGCTCCGACTGCTTTGTTCGATTTCAGCCGGCTTAATACTCTTGATTATGATGTTGTTGCTACCCAGTTGGCGAAGTTGTTCTTGGGCCTCAAAGCTTGCCCCTTCCCCTACAGCCAACATTGCAATAACAGAACTCACACCAAAAACCATACCCATCACAGTCAATAATGAACGAAGACCATGGGAATAAATACTTTTTACCCCGAGTCGTACAGTACGCTTTAATCGACTCAGTGTAAAACCAGAATTGGGAAGTGCCGAAAAGGGATCAGCCGGTGACGAGTTCATCGCTCTCAACCTTCCCGTCTCGCAATCGCACACAGCGTTTCGAACGCTCAGCCAATTCATCAGAGTGGGTAACCATAATCAACGTTTTGCCTTGTTGATGCAACTCATCGAAAAGGTTAAGAATTTCTGCTCCTGATTTAGAGTCTAAGTTACCGGTGGGCTCATCAGCCAAAATGATCAAGGGATCATTAGATAAAGCCCGTGCAATGGCAACGCGTTGTTGTTGTCCACCGGATAGTTCAAATGGCTTATGGTGTATTCGGTCGCCCAAACCAACACGATTGGCTAACTCGATGGATTTTTCACGACTCGTAGACTCAGGGTAGCCTTGATAATACAACGGCAACTCAATATTTTCTGCCACTGTTAACTGTTGAATTAGATTATACGATTGGAAAATAAATCCCAAACGGGCTCCTCGAATTTGTGATAAGGCATCGTCCTCCATTTTCGAGACATCGTCTTTGCCTAAGATATACTGACCCTTAGAGGGGCGATCCAAGCAGCCCAATACATTCATTAAGGTAGATTTACCACAGCCGGATGGTCCCATGATGGAAATATAGTCTTCCTGATGGAAATTGATATCTACACCGCGCAGGGCCTCTACCGTAACCTCACCCATCTGATAAGTCTTATACACATCTTTTATTTCTGCAATAATTTCATTTGCCATAATGGAAAATCCTTAAGCCACTCCCGGGGCTTCGGATGAAGACTCAGATTGGGACTCTTCATCGGAGTCAGAAGAGTTGCTGCCTGGAATCAGCATCAATACTTCTTCGCCTGGTTCAAGACCTGATTTGATTTCAATAAATTCATCGGTAAAAGATCCCAAGGTGATCTCGCGTGTTTCTACCCCAAGCCCCGATTTGACATAGCAAATTTGCTTATCGCCTTCGTAGGTTACTGCTTGAATAGGAATATACGTTACATTATCCAACTCTTCAATCAAAATTTCTACTTCAGCACTCATACCCGGTCGCAGCCAATCATGAGTACCTTTAAGCGCAATAACTGTCGGATACACTTTCAAGTCTGGATTCATAAACGCATTGGCAGAATCCGCTAACACCGCTACTTTGATGACTTCACCTTCCAAGGTCCTTCCTGGAAAGGCATCAATAGAGATGGATACAGATTGCCCAATAGCTACCTTCTGTACAGCCGATTCATGAATATCGACTTTCACCCCCATTTTTGTCATATCGGGAATGGTAATAATACGTTGACGTTCACGCAACGTTGTGCCCTCTTGAATAGGCTCTTCATTGCTACGGCGCCAAGGACTTTTGTTCGTGCTGGACCCGTATACTACCAATCCAGGTCGTAGCGCGCGTATAGTGCACTTAGTAAGCTGGTCGTGGATATCGTCCAACTCCTGTTTCTCTAAATTGTATTTACGTTCAGAAGCAGTCAGTCGTGCATGCTCCTGAGCCATTTTCGAATATGCTTCTTTTTTCTTGCGCTGCAAGTTCATTAAAGCCTCTTCGTAATCCGAAAATAATTTTTCTGCCATTTTTGGGAAAGTATATTTAATGTACAATTCACGATCTGTTTTAGTGGATTCGACTCGAATTACAGCTTTTTCATATTTGACTTTTTCGAGTTCCAAATCAGTCTTTGTAATAAAGTTTTTCTTCGCTAAGCGTTCTTGGCCATCCAAACGCGATTTAGCCAATTGTGCATCTTGCACGGCAACTAAAGAATCGGATTCAAGCTTACGCAACATTTGTAAGGCTTCACCATCTTTTAGCGAATTGGCATACTCGGAGAAATCGATTGCTGCACGTGCTTTCAGATACTCATCCGTGAGAGCCGAGCTGAATTGTTCTGGGGGAACCACGGCGGCTTCTTCAGGGGGCTCGGGTTTTTTAGGTCCCCCATTGATAAACTTTTGTAAGTCAGCTTCTGAAATTCCCATGGCCTCCATGCGCTCTCTCATAGCAGTGGGAATTTCGCCACCATTGGCATCGATCATCGCCTTTATGCTGGCAGGATCAAAACCTCGACCTCCACCGCCACCACGTCTACTCCGACCCTGTCCATCACCGCCTTCTCCGCGTTGGCCACGTTGACTTCGACCCTCACTTCGACGTAGTTCTTTGGGAACTTCAGGATCCCCTTTGGATTCCTCTATTTTCTCAGCGCCTGGCTTGGCAGCGTCCAGCGGGGCTGGTATTACTTTCAAAGTTTGTTTTTGGGGGGGAGATAAATTAGTGGATTCTTGTGTCTCATCATCAGCCTTAAAGTATTTTCCCATTTCTAATGTGGAAATAATTGCATTAACTGCTTTTTCACCTAAATATTTCTCAAAGTCCATTCGTGTAAATTTAACATTTTGCTCAGCGGTCGAGATGGCGCTTTGATTCAAATTGATTTGGATATCAAATTGAGCTTTACGTTCTGTATAAGATGCTTCTGCGGTTTGTGTAGATATCTCTTGATTGACGAGTTCATCTTCCAACGTTGAAGTCTCAAGTTCCACCAACACCAGTTCATTTTCAATATCTTCCTGAGTGACTAAGTATCCCTCCTCAACAATGCTCATGATTTTAGCGCCGTTACGTCCTTTGATTTCAGAACGAATTTCTTGCGATTCCAAGGCCTCAATATTGCCGCCTTCAAGCACTGTCACACGCAAGTCACCCTGTTGAGTGGTGAATGTTATTCGCTGAGACAGATCACTGCCTGGCGTACTAAAGTATTTAAATATAAATACCGCAGCTATGACGGAAACTATTGCTATTATTACCCTAAGCATCAGGTAATTTCTCCCATTGTCCATTTTCCTGGATGTATAACACCCCAATATCGCGCCAAAATTCCAACATGGAAATCTTTTGGCGTACCAAAGAATTGGTTACTGACGTTTGAGCGTTGGTTAAGTCATTTTGGGCATCTACTTGATCTAAAATACTGCCCAATCCTAATTCCGCTTTTAGATTGACTTCCTCTACACGGTCTTCATTGAGCTGTATACTTTTTAATCCGATTTCGTAATTACGTTTGGCCTGTTCTAAATTACGCCAAGAGTTCCGTACGTCTAGTTTGACCAGGTCGATGTTGAGCGCCGCTGACCGTCGGCGCACATCCAAATCAATTAATGCACGTCGATAGTTGTTACGCTTAGATTTTTGGTCAAATGGCAATACCAAATCAATGCCCGCGCTAAAACGTCGATCGGAAAAATCCAATGCAGATATACGATTACCCGTTTTGGTCGGGATATTACTTGTGAGTAGCAAATCCATCTTCGGCAAGAGACCGTTGGAGGCTACAATAATTTTTCGTTCAGTATCTTGAACCAAATCAACATATGTATATAAATCCAAACGAGTGGTTAACGCTATATCAGTTGCTTCTTTAAGATTCATCTCAGGCATGACTATACCGGTTATGGTGATCGCTTCAAGCTCATGATCATCTAAGATAATTTTGGCATCGGTGGATAACCCCAACAGAATTTTATAATCATCCAGGCTTTTCTGATAGCGGTTAATGGAGTCGATCCAGCTGGATTCCCGGGATAACTTGGATTGCCGTAAGCGGCCTACTTCGCCTGGAGTTCGTTCACCTTCTGCTTCAAACGCTTCTTCTCGTTCCAAGCTTAAGTTAAAGCTTTTAACCCCTAAGTAGTTATTGCGGACGGTATCTTTATTACTGAGTACTGAATAATAATTGGACGCGACACGCACAGCGAATATCTTGCGGAATCGAGTAAATTCGCGTACTTCATACAATAAATTTCGCTCAGCTTGCGTCAGGTTTTCCAAGGCAATCTTACGGCCACGACCATTTAATAAAGGTTGTGTTACCGTTGCCACTAAAGATGAAGAGGCACTTTCATCGGGATCACCAGTCAAGTAGCGGAAAAAATTTGAAGTCAGGCCAACAGTAACCAATCCACCCGTTTTCATCAGTTGCTGAACACTAAAACGAGTGCGACCATCAACGAAATCTTCACCCAACCCCTCATCCCAAGTTGCTGTTCCTTCAATAGAACCATCAAAAATAGGATCAAAACGGTGCCGTTCCAACGAAAGGGATAATGCCTGTAAGTATAAGCGCTCTTTCCGTGCTTGATATTCGCGACTATGCGAAAAAGCGGTCTCTAAGGCCTTTTCCAGAGTCAGAATCTTAGCACCTACCTCAGATTCGGATTCAATTCCAAGAAAGGGGTAACTATCATTCTGGATAGGAAGATCACTTAAGTTAGCGGCATCTTTAGGCTCAATATTGGTGTCCTCAGTCATTCCTTGGACTTCAGAAGCTTTTTCTTTGATGAGCTTATAGGCCTCAATATCAGCCTTTTCTTTATACCTAATAGTTGAGCAAGCACTGAACAATACAGTACACAGTACAAATGCCAAAAGAGGGACAATCGATATGGTATATTTGAATTTCATAAGCATCCATTTTTTTAAGTTGACATACTGCTCCACCTAGTATGTGATAAAAACAATACTTATGGCTAAAATATAACATAAAGAATACAGAATTTATTGCAAATTAAGCAAAAAAACTACGTACTCTTTGTACATCTTTACCAATTTGTTCGATTAGGGCATCTTTATAGAGAAATTTTTGTTCAGGTCGGAGACGCTTATGAAACAAGACTTCAATATCTTTTCCAAGTAAATCACCCTTGAAATCAAGTATATGAGACTCAATAGTAATATCTTCGTTTCGAATAGTCGGTGCAATCCCTATATTAACCGCAGATGGATAGCATTTACCTGAAATTATGGATTCGGCAATATAGACCCCCTGTGCAGGGATAGCTGTGTGGTATGGATGGATATTGGCTGTTGGGAAACCAATTGTTTGACCTATGCCACGACCAGAAGAGACTTGTCCAGAAATCGAATACGGACGTCCCAATAAATGCTCAGCAAAGGGCAAATCACCGGCCAGTATTCGCTCACGAATCAATGTGCTGCTTACACGCTCAGCTTCAATAAGAACCGGCTGGATTTCTTGAACATCATAGCCGCCTTCTTCAGAAAAAGACTTCAATAAAGAGAAATCCCCTAAGGCATCTTTCCCAAAGCGACAATCGTGCCCCACGATTAAAGAGCGAACATGACAGCGATCTACTAATATATCGCGTATAAACGGATCTGGTTTTATCGCAGCAGTTTCGGAATTGAAAGGCATTATGTACACGACTTCTATCCCCGCTTCTTTTAGCAAGGCCATCTTCTTGTCAAAGCTTGTCAGTAAATTTGGTATGTTGTTAGGCGAAAAGAACTCACGCGGATGCGGATTCATGGTTAAAAGTGTAGGGGTGCCGTTAATTTCCTTGGCTCGATCCACAAGTTGATGGATAATTCGTTGATGCCCCTTATGTACTCCATCAAAGCTACCCACAGTCAAAACGACATTCGGAAAAGTCTGCTCAGCTGTATGTACATTGTCGATGATATGCATAGTATTCAGTTATGGTTTACACGAAAACCTTACGGGGTTGTATCCAAGCACCAGTTTCACGGTGATCCAATTCGCCCATTGCAATGAGATCGCCTGATTCATTAGTAAGTTGCACCCAACCCATATCGTCGGGTACTTCCCCCACTACTTGCTTGGGATTAATTTGATTGCCCGATGTAACCATACGCAATCCCTGGGGATTCACGACTATCTTAGGGATGTCCAGGGCTTTTCCCATCGGTATCAATTTTACTTCAACTGAGTCAACATCATTTAGATCATCCAATGCCGTAGCATCATCAATAAGATGTCGCCCAATGGATGTGCGGCGAAGAGAGGTTAATAAACCGCCACAACCAATATCTTGGCCAATATCATGACATAAAGAACGCACATAGGTACCACTGGTACAGAATACGCGGAAGCTAGCCTCAGGTGAATTCCATTGTTCGATCGTAAATGAATGTACAGTGGCAGCGCGTGGTTTACGTTCAACGGTTTTACCTTCGCGGGCGAGTTTATGGAGCCGTTTCCCTCCTACTTTGACCGCGCTTACCATCGGTGGAATCTGTTCAATATCGCCTCGATAAGGCGCCAGGTAAGTATCCAGTTCATCTTGAGTAATTTCAGGAACATCGCATTCTTCCTCAATTGTTCCATCTGCATCGTAGGAATCGCTACGTTGCCCAAGGCGTAAGATGCCGGTGTATTCTTTTTCTTGCCCAGTAATGTGATCCGATAAACGTGTAGCCGAACCAATACAAATGATTAATAAACCCGTAGCGGATGGATCCAAAGTGCCTGTATGGCCCACCCGACGAATTTTAGTAGCCTTGCGAATACGATCCACAACATCGTGTGAAGTCATCCCCGAAGGTTTATCAACTAATAAAATTCCATTCATATAAAAGTATTCCCTACTCGCCCAGTTGGGCTACCATAGCGTTGAGCACTGCTTCACGACAGATTGCTAAAGGTTGATTGATAGTTGCACCCGCGGCACCTGCATGTCCGCCACCGCCAAATCCATTGAGGCATTCGTTGGAATTAAAGTCTGTTTTTGAACGCATACTGACCTTGGTTTTATCATTGGGAATCTCTCGAAACAGTGCCCCGACTACTACACCTTCAATATTTCGTGTATAATTAACCAAACCATCCAAATCTTCAGGGGTCGCATTTACTGAATTCATATCATCTAAAGTCAACGTTGAATAAGTAAATCGGCCGCACGTACTAACGACAAGTGCATTCAGTACGATTTTCGTTAAGGCCAAAGTCTTCAGTGAAATATCATCGAATACACGTGAGTTAATCTCAGAGACATTGATACCTTTGCTTACCATAATTTGCGCATGAGCATGGGCACGTTCATTAGTATTGGCATACCGAAATCCACCGGTATCAGTAGCAAGGCCTACATACGTACATTCTGCTGCCGAGGGAGTAATCTCAATGTTGGCTTCTTTATACAGAAGTGCAACGATTTCACTTGCAGAAGCCAATGTATGATCCATGAAGTTTACTGTTCCACAGGGCGTTTTTTCTAAATGATGATCCAAAACAAGTATCCGTTGGCTATCCGCAATTCCTTCGGACACATTGCCAATTCGTCCGCGTTGGGCCACATCAATAATGACCAATAAATCATACGAATCACGCATTTCTACTGGGGAGACAATAGAATCAGCTAATGGAAGCCAGGAAAATAATTTGGGGACAGCATCATGCGAACAACTTGTTATATCGGTCTTCCCCAAATCAGTCAAGAAATGATGCAATCCCAACATACTCCCAATAGCATCGCCATCGGGGTTGGCGTGAGTCGTAATCAGGAAAGAGTCCGCTTGCTTAAGTTCTCTCAGAGCCTCAGGCAATGTAATAAGCATACTTATTCCTCTTTTTCGCTTATTTCGACGTCTTCTTCTGAAGTGTAAAGCCCTTCGGTCTCATGAAGTTCCTTGAAAACATCTTCCAGATGATAAACATCATCGAGTGTCGTATCTTTAAAGAACCGTACTTCAGGTGTCAGACGGAGACGCAGTTTTTTGCCCAGTTGCTTACGAACCCATCCTGCTGAATTTTTTAACCCAACCATGGAATCGCGCATCTCTTTATCAGTACCGTATATACTTACATAGACATTGGCATAACGCAGATCGGGAGACATGCGTACTTCCATGATAGATACAAAGCCCACCCGTGGATCTTTTAATCCCTTGGTGAGCAAATCCGCAATCTCCGCTTTAACCACTTGCGCGACGCGTATGGCACGTTCTTCACTGGCCATGGTTATAAGTTCCCTTCTTACAGGTGTTCAAATGTATAATTATCTAAAGAAGCTAAATGATGGGTTAAAGAAAATCGAATGATTTCCTTTAGTTGTTTATTAACATGCGCACTTTCATCAGACACTAGACACACGGCCAATTGCGAACGGCCCCGTTTATCTTTGAATCCAACTTCAGATACCGAACAATTAAATCGATTTCGCAGGTGTGTTTTAAGGCTACTCATAGCCCTTCGCTTATCCTTAAGCGAAGGTACATCCTGAATTAGCATCTGACCAATAGTAATGAGAAATTCTTCAATCTAATGTCGCTATATTGAAGTGCCTTAAGCCAATTTTTTCGCGACCTGTTCAATCATATAGGTTTCGATGATGTCGTTATCTTGAATTTCATCAAAGCCTTTAAGTTTGATACCGCACTCAAATCCAGTTTGTACCGAAGAAACCTGTTCTTTTTCTCGACGAACAGAATCAATGCTTCCAGTCCAAATGACTTCTTTATCGCGTAATACGCGCGCTAGAGAATCGCGTTTAGTTTCACCATCCAATTGCATACAACCGGCAATCGCACCAACTTTTGATGACTTAAATACCGCGCGGATTTCAGCGTGCCCGGAAACGACTTCGTTTTCATCAGGTGTCAACATACCTTCAAGGGAGTTGCGAATATCGTTCACCATTTCATAAATAACTTTGTAGGTACGAATATCCACGCCTTCTGTCTGAGCCAAACTATCCGCCTTAGGGGTTGAAATAGTATGGAAGCCAAGTACTACTGCGTTACTTGCACTTGCAAGCAATATATCAGATTCATTGATTGCACCAACACCTGAGTGAACAAGATTAACAGATACTTCCGTATTGCCTATTTCTGGTAATGTCGATTTTAATACATCAACAGAACCTTGTACATCGGCTTTTACCAAAACATTAAGATTCGATTGTTCACCAGCCATTAACTGCTCATAGAAGTCTTCTAAAGTCACATGTTGTACAGCTGGTCCAGATTTCAGTTTAGCGTGGTGTGCACGTTTTTCGGCAATTCTGCGGGCCGTCTTTTCATCTTTAACAATGATAAATTGATCCCCAGAAGAAGCTGGAGCATTAAAGCCTTGAACAACCACTGGAGTTGATGGGCCAACTTCTTGGACAGTTTCGCCTGCAGTATTATGCATTGCACGGACGCGACCATATGTTTCACCGCAAAGGAATATATCACCTACAGCCAAAGTGCCGCTTTGTACCAATACCCAAGCGACAGGGCCTTGGCCTTTAGTGATTTCACTTTCAATAATAGCACCACGCGCTTTTTTATTTGCATTCGCTTTCAATTCAAGCAATTCAGTTTCCAGTACCAGTAACTCCGTGAGTTCCTGAATACCGTCACCATTCAGTGCAGAAATTTCTTTGATAATTGTCTTACCACCCCATGCTTCATCCAGTAACTCATAGTTCGCTAATTCTTGACGAATACGGTCGGGCTGAGCATCAGGCTTATCGCATTTGTTTATTGCAACAACGATAGGTACTTCACCAGCTTTGGCGTGGTTAATAGCCTCAATCGTTTGAGGCATCAAGCCATCGTCAGCAGCAACCACAAGCACTACTACATCGGTAATTTGAGCACCACGAGCACGCATAGCGGTAAATGCTTCGTGACCAGGTGTATCCAGAAATACAACATCCCCTTGTGGAAGTTTTACTTCATAAGCAGCTATGTGCTGAGTAATACCACCGGCCTCACCCTCTGCAACACTGGCTTTACGGATTTGGTCGAGGAAGGAAGTTTTACCATGGTCAACGTGACCCATTACAGTAATTACTGGAGCACGTGGCTTACGAGAGCCTTCCGGATCCGCCTCTTCAGCCATCACATCTTCTTCTTCAGGAATGACGGCATTGACTTCAAAACCAGCAGGTTCGGCAATTTGACGAATAAGCTCCATGCTGACCGTTTGGTTCTTGGTCGCCATGATGCTGCGTTCCATAAGTTCTAATATAATATCAGCAGTATCCAGTTCCATAGCATTGGCCAACTCTTCAACCGTCATGTTTTCATCAACATTAATTACCGGTATAATTTCTTGTTCTACATAAGCATCCGAGGAAGTGTTTTTCTTCTTCTTACGCTTTTTAATTCCACCGTCCATGCCACCAGCTTGGTATTCTTTTACGGCTGCTGCGGCACTGCGACGCATCGTCTCTTCTTGACGCATACGCTCAGCTTTTTTCTGGCGCTTGCGGGCAGTTTTACCCGTTTTACGGATACCTGCTGCTTGAGGACCACGTTGCTTAGGCGCTTTTTTGGTTGTACTTTTACCAAATAAGTCCTCAGGTGTTTCAGGTTTAGCTACTACCTTAACGCGTTTTTTCTTCGATAACCGTTCTTCGTTCTGACGGATTACTTCCGCAACCACTTTGGGGTCAGGAATAATTGCCGATTGGGCAGCTTCTGGATCAATGATATCTGTATCAGCTTCATCAGCTTCAGATTTTTGGATCTCAGTCAAATCAACATCTTGAACGTCGATATGTGTTCCATCAGCACGTACAACTTCCGCACGGTGCTCTTCATGTATAATGGCACTTCCGATAACAATTTTAGGGCTATTGCCTTCTTCTGTTTCATCATTTTTCTTTGCTGCTTTTGCAGGAGAAGTTTCTGTAGGTTTATCCGGTAAAATTTCCGCTACAGCAGGGAGGATGTCGGCTGTTGGTTTAGGGTCGAGAATTTCTGCTGGTGTTTCAGCATCAATAATTTCTGCAGTGGGTTCATCGCTAACCTTAGCCACTGCTTTAGCAGGAGCCTTTTTCTTTGCAGCAGACGCTTTTTTCTTTGCAGCAGCAGCTTTTTTCTTCTCAGCAGCAGCTTTCTTCTTCTCAGCAGCAGCTTTCTTTTTAGCAGCAGCAGCTTTCTTTTTAGCAGCAGATTTTTCAGCTTTTTCTCGTTCGGCAAGAATGCGGTTACGTACTTCGTCGGCTACAGACGGGTCATCATCGATATCGATGAGTAAATCAAATTCTTCATCTCCGATATCAGCATCAATACCATCCACTTCAAAGAACATATAGCGCAGTTTTTCAACTGCGTCATCTGCACTCATGTCTAGACGTTCTGCCAAAGAGGCAATTGTCGGCATTTACTTCCTCCGAGAACCGATTCCTCGGTTCATTTCCTGTCGTTCAATCAACAAATACAAAATTCGCTCAACAGCGACTCGTACATTAGTTTATTTATTCAGTCGCTTCTGTAGGTTTCTCTACAGGCACTTCTTTGTTTTCTTCTTCAACAACGTTAGATTCATCGTCACTTGCTGGACTTTCTGCTTCGGCATGCGCATCAATTCCAGCGAAAGCATCAGCAGCCGATGTAGGAGCAGCCCCATCACTTAAGATATCAATATTCCAGCCAATCAAACGTGAAGCCAATCGGGCATTTTGACCCTTCTTACCAATAGCCAACGATAATTGGTCACTAGGAACAGTCACCGATACAGTTTTGGATTCTTCATCCAATGAGATATCAATTATGTCAGCTGGGTTCAATGCATTGCCGCACAGTTCGATGGGATTTTCGCTCCAGCGAACAATATCAATCTTTTCACCCGATAATTCTTCAACAACTGTACGTACACGCGAACCCTTCATGCCTACGCAAGCACCTACAGGATCAACATTAGGCTCGACTGAATGGACAGCTACCTTAGTGCGACTTCCAGCTTCCCGTGCAATCGCTTTAATTTCAACAGTGCCATCGAAAATTTCAGGTACTTCCATTTCAAATAAGGCACGCACTAAGTCCGGTGTAGAGCGGCTCAATGTGATTTGTGCACCACGAGCAGTTTTTTCCACTTGAAGCAATATCGTGCGAATTCGATCATTAGGGCGAAATTTCTCACGAGCCGCTTGTTCACGGGGTGGAATAATCGCTTCGGCGTTTTCCATCGTAACAATTAAATTGCCTTGAGAATGACGCTTTACAGTACCATTCACCATTTCACCTTCGCGCTGTTTAAATTCATCATAAATATTATCACGCTCAGCATCTTTGATTTTTTGAATAATCACCTGCTTAGCGGTTTGCGCAGCAATACGGCCAAAATCTTGAGGTTTGGATTCTACTTTTAAGCGGTTACCAACCAGAGCATTCGGATTCAATTTTTGAGCGTCTTCTAAAGTAATATCTTTACTGGGATCTTCAATTGCTTTAACCACTTGACGCACTTCAAAAACCTTAAACTCAAGTTGCGTAGGGTCTACGTCCACCATTACTTCATGAACATCCGGCATGTTCTTACGCGCAGCACTTTCGATCGCGCTACGGATCGCTTCTATCAGCGTGTCACGATTAACATTCTTTTCGGCTTCCAATTGCTGGAGAATTACTACTAAATTCTTGTCCACGCTATCTTCTCCTCATATACCTTCATGCTCACTCGATCTATCGAACAAGCTTCGCTTTCTTTAAATTTTCAATGTGAACCGAATGAATTGAACCATCCACATCGATCTCTATCAGGTCGCCGTTAATCCCCACCAATACGCCGCTATATCGCTTTCGACCCAGTATGGGAGTCACCGTCTTTAGTTTAATCTGCTCACCAGTAAATCGTTCAAAATCAGCTACTTTACGCACCGGGCGGTCGATACCCGGTGAAGATACTTCCAGCATATACTTACCGCCTACAAAATCATTCTGGTCCAACAATGCGCTAATCATGCGTGATGCTTCTGCGCAGTGATCGACATTAACGCCGCCGTCTTTATCAATGTAGAAGCGCAATATAGAGCTAGCGCCGTCTTGAATATAGTCAACCTCGACCAATTCAAAACCTAGTTCAATAAGCTCAGGCTCGATAAACGACCAAGCATCCTGAACTACTCCGTGCTTTTCCACATTTCATCCTTCAGGCACACGCCATCCATGAGAATTGAGTGTCCTCAATTCCCTAGAGACCAATTAAAAAGAGTGGGCGTACACCCACTGTTGATAAAACAAACAAGCAAACTCAGAAACCACTATAACATAAGCACTTGGGGATTCGCAATGCCCTATTCACCAATGGTTTAGGGACACTAAAGCATTATCGGTAAGATTATACGTAAAATAATGAACCTAGGTCTTGGTGAATGAATTGTGGTTGGATTAAGGCGTATTTGCTGGATTAGGTCGTGCAGCGAGACCTAATCCCACACTTACCACATATGCGGTAGATTTGTGGGCCTCTCCGGCGGGATAATCTGTAGTAATTATATGTGCCCCAGATGCAAAAGCCTGATCGCGACGTGTAGTATCCCCAGCAAAGGCTTCTTTAAGATTTGCATCCCCACGAGTACGTACTATAAACCCCTGTTTCACTAACTTAGGTATGAGATCATTATACGGGTCGTTTAGAATTAATACGCCTGCATACGGTACATCAGCCGTCAAAGCCTGCATAAATAAAGGCTTATCCTTCAATGAAGGCTCTCCATCCGCATATTGATGTATACGAATATTACGGGAATGAATCACAAACATGATTTTCCCACGAACACTCTCAAGGCTAGGCCAACCTTTATCAATGACAGCTGCCCGTAACGACTTGGCATCGCCCCGAATATCATCCGGGCGGATTAAATGGTCCGTTTCAAATACCGACAATACCTCATCATCAAGTTGTTTGAGGCCATCATCATCAAAAATGCGCTTAGGGCGACCTTTTTTTGCCCTAGTGTATTCTTTCAACTCCAATAATACAATCAACGGTACATGGTTGGGATGTTGAAGTGACCAATCCCGAATGGTTACAAGATTATCCACAAATAACTTCTGATGGGTCTTATTATCAATTCCCAGCGCATGAAATATTTGAATTCCGTCAGGATAAAAATGACAATCAAGTTCAAGATTTCGTACACCATTGGTCAATTGTTGGTCTAATGGTAAATGTGAATAAGCCCAGGGATACACTTTTTGCCCAGTATTTGCTTTGAGCGTGGAATTATTTCCAGGCATCAAATGGTAGCTGTTATGTGTACCCACTACCTGAATCTGATTCATTTTCAGGTCTTCACCCCCAGCTACTTCATCCGAAAAGGACACACTAGGCATAAATCCCATCAAAAGCATCCAAATCATAATTTTCGAAAACCATTCATTCATGGTCGAATCCGCTCTTTAATTCGTTCAACACACGCTTCCGCCAACATCTCATGTTTACCATCAAAAATTGTAAGACTCACAGGCCCAGTCTCCCGGTAAAAGAATATATCGTTTTCATGCAATTTCGTAGGAGTTGCCTTGAAAGGAACTCCCTTACTCACAATATCGATGCTCTCTTGTGTACTTACCAGTTGCGATGCATCGCCATAAACGTTCGCTACTTTGTTGTAAAAAAGGATTGAATGGGAAGTCGGGATACTTCCTTCATACCCATCACGAATTCCGGCATAAATTTCAAGACGCCCATTGGGCGTGTTAGGCAATTTCCAAAATAAAGGAGAACGTTTCTTGGCCTCTGCAGTATTCAATTGAGCACCAGTGGAAGTCGATTTTAAAATATCATCGGCATACTTCAATCCACGATGCTTGCACTGCCAATACCATGCTTCCACATCGCTAAGAGGAACCCAAGACAAAAAGGTATTTACCTGATGGTTTAATCGTACAAAGCTACCCAACGTAGCATAGCCACCCCCCGATGCACCAACAACAAATATATTATCCAGATCAACATTCCCATGCTTGATTGCATACGCAATTGAATCGTCAATATCCGGGATAACCAAATCACTCATACAGCCTTGGGGTGATTTATTTGGCCCCCTAAAATCGGGATGGATGTAATGCCAATCTTCCGTATCAATAAACGGGGCGAGGTCATCTTTTTGCGTATAATTACCCGACCAGGTATGTAGGCTCACAATTAAGGGCATAGGTTTTTTTGAGGATGAAGGTCGATACACCGCCGGTTGTGGGCTTCCATCGCCGGAACTTGTAATGCTAACCGGGTTAAATCCTTCTGGCCAATTTTTGTTTCGGGTATCGTCCCACTCAACTCCCACCGCCCAAGGACTGCACACAAAGAGTCCAACCAAACAGATTCCGACAACAATACGCATTCTACTCTCCTTGGTTATTTCGGATGAATATGCAGTATAGCAATATTGCGCGCAGAAGGCGCGTTTGCACGATAAGAATGAAATTGATTACTGCAAATGGTGCAAATATCGATGACTTCAATATGCTTTTTTAAAAGTCCCTGTTGAATCAATTGTTCAAGATTGCTTTGCCATAAATCCAAATTGCGTCCTTCAGTAACGCCCCCACACTCATCAAATCCATGGGCCATCTCTTCGCTGACTTCATAACAACATGGACCCGCTGAAGGCCCAATAACTGCATAGATGTTTTCCTTCATCGAACCATAAATTTCACACATGGCATCAACAGCTTTCGCAGTTATTTGTTTTGAAGTCCCCTCACGTCCTGCATGGACTAACGCCCCTGAACGTGTGATTGGATCGAATATATATACAGGTACACAATCTGCGATACGTATCCCCATGATGCGATCACTCTCATGGCTCACAAATGCATCAGCCTCCACCCCATCATGCAATACACAAGCTTCCACTACATCCGCAGAATGAATTTGACTGAGCATATGAAGAGGAAGGTTTAAAGATAGTTTAGCGCTGCGAATGAAAGCTTCACTACCCCCACGTTCACGGCAATCGCCATCGCTGTAATCAGACATCACTGCAGTAACATCAAATTGTTCCAAAAATGGAAAACGAATCATAGCGAACCCTTATTCTTACAAGACAAACTTTCCTAAATCGCGTTTCTCAATAATTGTAGTCAACCGCTCATTTACAATCGCTTTATCAATCACAACTGTTTCACCTTGCATATCCGGGGCTTCAAATGAGATGTCTTCGAGTAAATACTCCATAATGGTATGCAAGCGACGAGCACCGATATTTTCCGTCTCATCATTAATCTCTCGACAAATCCGTGCCATCTCATCAATCGCTTCGTCCTGTACGGCCAATACAACGCCTTCTGTAGCCAACATGCCCGTATACTGGCGAATAAGTGAATTTTTGGGTTCACGCAAAATGCGCGCGAAGTCTTCTTCACGTAAGCTATCTAATTGAACACGAATAGGGAATCGCCCTTGAAGTTCAGGGATTAAATCAGAGACTTTGGCAATATGAAATGCTCCAGCAGCTACAAAAAGAATATGGTCGGTTTTAACCGGTCCATATTTCGTGGTGACTGTCGACCCTTCAACAATGGGTAAAATATCTCGCTGTACACCTTCACGCGAAACATCCGGACCGCCACTCTTTCCACTCCCGGAAGCAATCTTATCGATTTCATCCAAGAATACAATACCCGAATTCTCAGTACGGTGAACCGCTTCTTCAACCACTTTATCCATATCAAGAAGGATGTCCAACTCTTCTTGTTCCAAAACCGTAAGTGCATCTTTAATTTTTAGTTTTTTTGATTTACTTTTATTCGGCATCATCTTTCCCATCATTTCCTGGAAATTGATACCCATTTCTTCCATGCCTTGATTGCCGAACATATTCATGGTCGTCATTTGACCCGTATCACGTACAGTGATATCGATCTCTTTATCGTCCATCTCACCAGCAATCAATTTTTTGCGCAGCATTTCACGAGTGCGTTCTTCGGCTGAAGGCTCCTCGCTACTGATTGCCGGACCTTCATCACCCGAAGAAGGATCCATGGGGTTAAAAATTCGTTCGGGTTGTTTAGGTTGAGGAGGGAGTAATATATCTAATAAACGATTTTCCGTATTGGCACGAACTGTTTCGATATGAGATTTCTTCATCTCGTCACGCACCAAAGTAACGGCAATCTCAGTTAGATCACGAATCATGGATTCACAATCACGCCCTACATAACCCACTTCAGTGAATTTAGATGCCTCAACCTTTACAAAAGGAGCACTCACTAATTTGGATAATCGGCGAGCAATTTCGGTTTTTCCTACACCCGTCGAACCAATCATAATGATGTTTTTAGGGGTTACGTCATCACTGATTTCATCAGGCATCTGCTGACGTCGCCAACGATTACGCAGGGCAATAGCTACTTTGCGCTTGGCTTCCCCCTGCCCAATGATATAACGGTCCAGTTCTGCGACAATTTGTTTCGGTGTTAATTCGTTCACTAAAGACAATCCTTTAAGAGTAAAAAACTATTAAATCTTATCGATACGGCGTTGATGACGTTCAGCACCATTGAAATCTTCGCTTAGCCATATATCGATGAGCTCCTTGCACTCGTCTAGGGTCAATACACGGCGACCAATACACAAGATATTTGCATCATTATGTTCACGAGTTACTTGTGCCATTAACGGTGTAGTGCATACCGCCGCACGAATGCCTGAGAAACGATTTGCTGCAATACTAATTCCAATGCCGGTTCCGCAAAGTAAAATCCCTCGGTCTACTTTACCTTCTAAAATGGCATTGGCAACAGCCTTTGCGCTGTCAGGATAATCCACCGGTTCAGGATCAAAACTGCCGCAATCCAATACCTCATGGCCCAGCTCTTCTAAATGCTCTATAAGCTCTGGTTTGTAAAAAGGTTCGGGCGCATCAAATCCTGCGTGGTCATTTCCGAATGCTATCTTCATAATGGTCGAGCACTTTCTTAAGTTAAACTATACTGATCTAAAATAAAGCATTCGCTATATCGATGCGACTAATTGAACCTTCACGCAACACTGTACCGCTATCTGGTTCAAACACTGTAGATGATTTCTGATTAGCTATACCGCCATCTATGCACACTGCCACACCGTCCAAATCAATCTCTTGTGCCGATTTCGCTGGATTCTGAGAATATAAATTTGCAGATGTAGACACTATAGGTCCATCAAATACTCTACATAAAGCCTCGGCAATTGGGTGGCTCGTTAAACGCACACACACCTTATCATTCTTACCCAACAATAATTCCGATAAGTCAGCTTTAGCTGGAAATAAAATAGATAACGGCCCTGGCCAAAATGCTTTCATCGCCTGTTGAGCTTTAGGGGTAATGTCTTCAACTACCCGCTTCAACTGATCTTTATTCGACACGATCATTAAAACAGGATTGCTTTCATCTCTTCCTTTTACCCGATACAAGGACTCCAAGGCCTCAGCATTGAATGGATCCACTCCCAAGCCATATACAGACTCTGTGGGGTATGCTACGATTTTACCTGCTTTTAGTGCATCTGCGGTTTGAATTAAACCCGCGGTATTGGGTGAAACGATTTCCATGTTGCTATACGGCCTTTTTAATCAGAATAGGATTGTAAAAATGTGCTCATTGCTTGGAATGCACGCCCCCGATGACTCACCTGGGATTTCACGTCTAAACCAAGCTCTGCAAAGGTGTGCTCATACCCCTCAGGAATGAACACAGGGTCATAACCAAACCCCTGATCCCCTTTGCAGTGGGGAGCAATTATACCATCGACCGTACCCACTTCAACATGTTCAGAACTATCAGTACCTACAAAAGCTGCACAACATACAAATCGAGCCCCGCGTTGTTCGGTTGGTAAGTTTTCCAACGCCTTTAAGAGCTTTTGATTATTATCATTGTAGCTACATGCTTCACCAGCATAACGTGCGGAATAAACTCCAGGTTCACCATTTAAGGCATTCACCTGAATCCCCGAATCATCGGCCACACACGCTACCCCAAACTGTTCCCCGTAATACCGAGCTTTCAATAAAGCATTGCCTTCAAATGTAGCTTCGGTTTCTTCAGGTTCGGGAATCTCATCAAAGTCCTTGAGCCCTTTAACAATCCACGGAGTGTCAGCCAGTAAGGCCTGCAACTCTTGTTGTTTGCCCGGATTACCCGAACCTATCAATAAGATTTTATCCATGATTCAATACAGATTTTTGTAGAGCAAATAACTCATTAATGCCCTTTTCCCCTAAATCCAACATGGTATTCAATTCACTGCGATTAAAGGATTCACCTTCAGCAGTCCCCTGAACTTCAATGATTGATGAATCACTCGTCATCACCAAATTTAAGTCCACATCGGCGCTGGAATCTTCAACATAATCCAAGTCCAAATGACCATGCCCTTGCAGCATGCCTACGCTGATTGCAGCACATTGATTCGTTATAGGCGATGCGGGCAATCCCATTTCTTTGATGATGTTTTCAACCGCGATACAAAGCGCTACATACCCGCCAGTAATGGAAGCCGTACGAGTGCCCCCATCAGCCTGAATGACATCGCAGTCCACGGTAATCTGCACTTCGCCCAAGGCCTTTAAATCGATGACTGCACGAAGCGATCGCCCAATTAAGCGGCTGATTTCCAATGCTCGCCCTTTTTGATTCGCATTGCGAGATATTCGTCCCCCAGAAGCCGATCCCGGTAACATGGCATACTCAGCCGTTACCCACCCTTTTCCCGACCCAGCAAGCCAAGGCGGTACTCGAGTTTCCACAGTCGCTGTACAGATGACTTGTGTATCGCCAAACTTTACTAAAACCGATCCATTTGTATTTTTAATATAATCGCGTTCAATCGCTACTGAACGCATTGAGTCCAGTGCTCGTCCATTATGCCGTATCACTACCAACTACCTCACTTTTTGGTCGCGCAAATCATCAGAGGCCATTTTTTGGGTTTCTGAAACATCTCGATGGTACTTTTCAATCATACTATCAAATGTAGGACTTTCACGAATGATTTCTATAGCTTTATCAAGCACCACATCATTAACCAATTCCTCGTCCCCTTCACCCTCAGTATTCCCAGTAGCAGGACCATGATTTTGCTTATTGATGAACTCTTCACCTGCATTCATTGATAAATTCATCTGAGCATTTAATGCCCGTTGGGCATCCATGTCCATTTCAACCGGTACATCAGGTAAAATGCCCACTTGGTCAATCGTCACATCCGCAGGTGTATAATACAATGCAGTGGTTAAACGAAGAGCACTGCCTTCTGGTCGATTCAATGGGATGACCGTCTGTACACTGCCTTTACCAAATGTTTTTTCACCCAGTACAATGGCTCGTTGATGATACTGTAACGCACCAGTCACAATCTCAGAGGAGCTCGCTGAACCTCGGCTAACCAACACCAACACAGGGGTTCCCTCAGGTACCACAGGGTTTTTCTGGGTGAATAGTTTCATATCATCACGATACTGGCCATCCTCTTCTTTGCGGCCACGTGTATATGTAACCAGCGAATTCTTTGGTAAAAATAGTTCACAAACTTCGCGCGAAGCACTCAATAATCCACCAGGATTCCAGCGCAAATCCAATACGACCGAAGAATACCCTTCTTTTTCAAACTTTTTAAACACTTTTTTCAAGTCACTGGCAGTATTATTCTTAAAGTCACTGATTCGTACATAGACAACGCCATTATCCAATAATCGCGTTTCCAATAAGCTATTAAGGGGGATTTTACCCCGCTTAACATCTATATCCATTAATCTGCTATCGCCATCAGTGCCCGTTTCGCGTGAAACAGTTATCTTGACTGTAGTGCCACGAGGACCTTTAATACGCTCAGATACAATAGTTAATGCTTGATTTGAAGAGCTGGTATCTGCAATATCCTCTTGGATATTAACATCATCAACTGCAACAATGTGATCGCCAGATTTTATACCTGCTTTAGCAGCTGGAGCGCCCGGTACAGTTTGGAAAACAATGATATTTCCGGAGTCATCATAGCGAATTCGAATTCCAATCCCATCAAATTCCCCTTGAGTATCTTCTCGCATTGTTTGATAGTTTTCAAGGGAAATAAAGCTGCTATTGCGATCCAATGAACTCATGATTCCAATCAAAGCACTTTCAACTGCTTTATCTAAATCAGATTCATATACATAATTGTCCAAAATCTCTGCTAACACTTCCCCGATAGGTTCAATCTTCTCATAGACCTCAATTTCTTCATTTTGTGCCCATATACGGGAGGAAAACCCATTGGTTAGGACCAATATGGCACAGATGAGAAAACCTGCTAACGATAAAAATTCGGCTCTACTATTTTTGTAACTCATTAATTTCTCCCCAAAAGCGGATGTTGTTGAACGAAAGTCCAATAACGAATATCCATTAGTGCTTCACTATACCAAATCAGGTCCACAGTATAGAAATGATTTTTGAGGCGTATTTTCTTGTAAAATAGTGCTTGAATTTAGTCGAGTTATCCCTTAGGATTTATCTGTACGCCACATTTTTATAAAGGAGAATAGAATCTTGTTTAATCATTACCGTCTTGCCGCTCAAATTGCCCTATTAACCGGAATAGCATCTGCTACTTTCTCATGTGCTGGATCCGATTCAGATACCACCTTAAAAGCCGACAATGGCAAACAATGGTATAAGGGCAATACCCATACCCATACCTTATGGAGCGATGGCGACGCCGCTCCCGAATACGCGGTTTCTTGGTATAAAGAGCAAGGGTATGATTTCCTTTCCCTGACGGATCACAATGTCCTCTCCCGTGGAACTAAAGATATATCCATAAAACCCGACTATAAACTCAGTCTAGAACGAGTTGAACAATTAAAGAAAATGTTTGGGGCCGAAAATGTGATGGTACATACCAAAGACGGTAAACCGGTTATGCGCCTTCGAACACTTGATCAACTTCAAGGGCAATTTGAAGAACCCGGAAAATTCTTGTTGATCGAAGGAGAAGAAATAACCGGAAAAACCCACGTCAATGGAATTAACCTTGAAAAAGTGCTACGTGCGTCAAAATCCAAAAACAATATCGAATCCATGCGCCAACAAGTTGCCTTAGTTGATGAACATAGTAAACAAACCGGACGTCCAATGTTTGCACACATCAACCATGCTAACTGGAGTGCTGGTATATCCGCAGAAGAAATCGAAGCAGTAACAGAAGCTCGATACTTCGAAATTTACAACGGCCACGGCGGAGTAAAAAACTGGGGTGACGAAAAAGAAGGTAAAGCCCATATGGACACCAAATGGGATATCATTCTGACTCATCGCTTGAGTAAAAATAAAAATGACGTCATGTATGGGGTTGCTACCGATGATACCCACAATTACTTCGGTAAAGGCAGTGCACGTCCCGGTCGTGGATGGAGCATGGTCCTTGCTGTTGATTTATCACCCAATAGTATTACAGAAGCATTTTTACGTGGAGATTTTTATTCAAGTGCCGGTGTTACTTTGGACTTAATTTCATGGAATGATACAAGCTATACCGTCGCGGCAAAGCCTGAAGCAGGCGTAACATACACCACTCAATTCATCGGTACCCGTAAAGGCTACGATGCATCCTCCAGCACGTTAACAGGTCCCGATGGAAAACCCATGACTCACCGCACCAAAATCTATAGTAAAGATATAGGCGAAGTGCTCTATGAAACGACCGATAATCCTGCCGTGTATACTTTTAAAGGCGATGAAATTTATGTGCGGGCAAAGATTATATCCTCCAAACCTAAAAGCGATCCCTTTAAAGCCGGTGACCCCGAATTGGCTTGGACTCAACCAATCGTACGCTAAAGGTTAGTTGAGTTTAACTGTAAGTTAAGGAGAAATACTATGCGCTTAAACACAAAATCTCTAGCCAGTGTGGCGCTAGTGGCCGGAGCATCTGCGTTGCTTGTCAGTTGTGCCTTAGTCGACCCAGTCACACAGCTTGAAGCCAAAAATGGAAAACAGTGGTACAAGGGAAACACCCACACCCATACGCTCTGGAGCGATGGCGATGGTGCTCCTGAATTGGCTGTGGCGTGGTACAAAGATAATTGCTACGACTTTCTTTCATTAACCGATCACAATACTCTTTCACGCGGAATTAAAGACGTGCCCATCCAGCCCGGAGATAAATTAACCCCCGAGCGAGTTGAAATGCTCAAAAAGCAATTCGGTGCCAATACGATTAATATTCATGAAAAAGACGGTAAGCAATATATGCGCCTGAAAACACTGGATGAATTGGAACGCCGTTTTAATGAGCCGGGAAAATTCCTTTTGATCGAAGGAGAGGAAATTACAGGGAAGACTCATGTCAACGGTATTAATCTGCGAAAAGTTATTGAGCCCTCCCCTTCACAAGACAATGTCGAATCCATGCGTTTTCAAGTGGATGCGGTAAACAAGCATGCTAAAGAAACTGGCCAACCTATGTTGGCTCATTTGGATCACCCTAACTGGAGTAGAGGGGTATCCGCAGAAGAAATTGCTTCGGTTCCCCAAGTACGCTTCTTTGAAATCTTCAATGGTGCGGGTGCTGGAATCCGCCATTGGGGAAATAAAGAAGAAGGGAAGCCCACCATGGCCAAAAAGTGGGACGTTGTACTTACTCAACGCCTAAGCAAAAATAAAGAAGACATCCTTTATGGTGTAGGGACTGATGATACACATAAATACTTCACCGCAGGCTCGAATCCCGGTCGCGGCTGGATCATGGTACTGGCTGAAAAACTCACCGTCAATAGCTTGGTGGAAGCCATTTTGCGTGGAGACTTCTATTCAAGCGGCGGAGTAACGCTTGATGCGATTCATTACAACAGCAAGGAATTCACCGTAATACCTAAGGCCGATAAAGGCGTTACTTATACAACCCAGTTCATAGGAACTCGAAAAGGATATGATTCTTCCTCCACAGTGAGGAAAGGTCCTGACGGAAAAGAAATGAAGCACAGAACCAGAATTTATAGCGATGAAGTTGGAGAAGTGCTCTACGAAACAACCGATATTCCCGCGGTATATCCATTCTCCGGTGATGAAATCTATGTGCGTGCAAAAATCACCTCTAGTAGCCTCAAAAAGAACCCCATGGAAAAAGGAGACTACGAAATGGCGTGGACACAACCTGTCGTCCCTGAATAAATTCAACCAGTTAAGAGTATTCTAAGCGTTCAGTCCTGGGGCTGAACGCTTTTTTTGTGTCATATTTGGGCTTATAGGCGGTGCAATGATACAATACCCACGTTTTAGACCAAATCCCACACTAATTAATCGAAAGTAAGTCAATGGAAGAACATACCATTCTCATAGCGCTCTCCCTCATTGCCGTGCTCGGTGTTGGCGCGCAATGGCTGGCATGGCGCATACAGCTTCCATCTATTCTATTCCTGCTATTTATCGGTTTTATTGCTGGCAACATGGGGTGGATTAATACCGACGAACTCTTCGGAGAATTGCTCTTCCCCGTTGTATCCATGTCAGTTGGGCTCATCCTTTTCGAAGGCGGACTAAGTCTAAAACTCCGAGAATTGAAGTCAATCGGCGGCTCACTCCTGGCTCTTATTACCATAGGCCCCATAATTACATGGCTGCTCAGCACCCTATCGGCATTTTACATACTCAAGCTATCCCTTAATGTATCCTTGCTTTTAGGCGCCATTCTCGTGGTTACAGGCCCCACAGTAATCATACCGTTGCTACAATTGGTACGCCCAAAAGGCTCAGTTGATTCTTTACTCAAATGGGAAGGCATCTTAATCGATCCTATCGGAGCCACTTTAGCGCTCTTGGTATTTGAAGTCATCCAAATCGAAGACAAGACCCACATTTCCAATGAAATCTTTTTAGTAGTTGGTAAAACGCTGTTTATTGGAATCATTTTCGGATTCTTAGGCGGTTGGTTCCTGCTACAAATGCTTCGCCGTTTTTGGATTCCGGATCAATTGCAAAACCCAGTTACACTCATGAGTGTATTGGCAGTCTTTGCGTTCTCCAATGTCTGGCAAGAAGAATCCGGACTCCTTTCCGTAATCGTAATGGGTATAGTTTTAGCCAATCAGCACCATACCCATATCCATCATATCGTGGAATTTAAAGAGAACTTGCGCGTACTTCTCATCTCAAGCCTATTCATTGTTCTCGCCGCTCGTGTAGAGCTCGACACCATTCGAGAGCTCTCGTGGACAGTATTGGCTTTCGTACTCATCTGTATCCTTATCGTGCGCCCCCTCGCGGTATTATTGTCCACCGTACGTTCCAATCTGACCACCAAAGAAAAAATATTCTTGGCATGGATGGCCCCTCGCGGTATTGTAGCGGCAGCCGTATCATCCATTTTCTCCCTGCATCTCGTTGAGTTAGGTTTTGAAGAAGCCGCCATTGTACCCCCCATCACCTTCCTCGTAATTGTGGGAACTGTGTTGATTTACGGTCTCACTGCCAAACCATTGGCCTTACGTCTAGGACTCGCCGAACCCAACCCCAAAGGTATTCTCTTTGTGGGTTCAGCACCTTGGGTGCTCGCTTTAGCTGAAGAATTAGATGAAAACGACATTCCTGTACTAATGGTGGATTCCAATCGTATCGCCATTTCGGCCGCGCGTATGGCCGGACTCCGAACCTATTATGGAAGTGCCCTTTCAGAACGTGCTATCGGCCAAATGGACTTTAGTGGAATAGGACGTGCCTTAGCGCTCACGCCCAATGATGAAACCAATGCTCTAGTCTGTGTGCATTATGCTACATTGTTTGGGCGAAGCAAAGTCTATCAGCTCGATTCCCAGCACAAGCCCACACCGCACGATAAAGATACCCTGAGTACTTCACTTGAAGGGCGAACCCTATTTGATGAGTCGGTTAGTTTTAAAACCCTGACGCAGCTCTACGCCAAAGGAGCCATTATCAAGAAAACGGGTATTACTGAAGAATTCTCCTACCAAGATTACAAAGAAATGTACCACGAAAATAGCATCCCCATCATCGCGTTAACCCCAGAGGATACCCCTGTATTATTCACTCAGCAGGATCCACCTACACCCGGTCCCGGCTACACCATCTACAGTTTAACTTTACTTCCCGAACCAGTCACCCAAGCATAACCCACGTACAAAAAGGAAACACCCCACTCATGGCCCTCAGTATCGGTATCGTTGGATTGCCCAACGTAGGAAAAAGCACGACCTTTAACGCTCTCACAAAAGAACAAAACGCCGAAGCGGCTAACTATCCCTTCTGCACCATTGAACCCAATAAAGCCATTGTGCCTCTTCCCGACTCACGTATCGATGAACTCAGTAAGCTAGTCAACCCAGAACGCATACAAAATGCCACCGTTGAATTTGTGGATATCGCAGGGCTCGTAGAAGGAGCCAGTAAAGGTGAAGGCTTAGGTAATCAGTTTCTCGGAAACATTCGCGAAACTTCTGCAATCGTACATGTCGTACGCTGCTTCGATGATGAAAATGTTATCCACGTGAATACCACACCCGATCCTGAATCTGATGTAGCCGTCATCAATACAGAACTTATTATGGCCGACATTGAACAAATCGAACGTAAAATGGAACGTCTTTCACGCCAAGTGAAAGGGGACAAAACTCTTCAACCAATACTCGATTTATGTGAGCGGTTGAAAGACCATCTCAATCAAGGCCAACCCGCTTCTGGCTACGATGAACAGGACAGTGAACTATATCTCGAACTTAATCAGGAATTACGCTTAATCTCCGCCAAAAAAGTCATTTTCGCAGCCAACGTCGATGAAGATGGCTTGTCAGAAGATAATGGCTATGTCACGAAGCTTCGTGACATAGCCAATCAGCAAAATGCCGAAGTGGTCAAACTCTGCGCCAAAGTTGAAGAAGAAATGGCCGGAATTAGCGATGAAGAACGTATGGAATTCCTAGAATCGATGGGCGCTGAAGAAAGTGGACTTGAACAAGTGATTCATAAAGGCTATGAGGCCCTTGGCCTCATTAGTTACTTCACAGCTGGCGTAAAGGAAGTTCGCGCCTGGACCATTGAGCGTGCCTGGACCGCACCACAAGCGGCCGGGGTTATACATACTGATTTCGAACGCGGCTTTATTCGTGCTGAAGTCATCTCGTATGACAACTATATTGAGCATAAGTCAGAAGGTGCAGCAAAAGCAGCTGGAGTCATGGCTGTTGAAGGAAAAGAATACATCGTGCAAGACGGCGATGTTATGCACTTTCGTTTCAACGTTTAGCTTTATACTCGACCTGTATTCCACGGGCTTCTAGAGCCGGTATAACACGCGACACGGAATCGTCATTAAGTGGATTGTCGGTTAAGACCAAGATGGCTTTATCCCCTAATATTTCACTTTCCAAGAAGGGTGAAATATCTTCGATACTGTTATCCTCAAGGCCCAGTATGGTCAACTTAGGCAGTCCGGATAAAGCACTTACATCAGAGATGTTATTGGAAGCCAAACCCAATTCGCTTAAATTGGGGAGTTTCTTTAATACCGATATATCAATCAAGCGATTGTTGTTAATGGTCAGCTCAGAAATAAACGCACAATTTTCCAAAATTGAAATATCATTAATACTATTGTTGTCCAGATTGAGCGAGGTAAGATTGGATAAGCTACGTAGCGCATCCACCTCGGTTAAACGGTTGTCCGCAATATTCAAGTCTTCCAATTGAGTCAATGCGCCTAAAGCATCCACACTTTGCAAGCGATTGGAATCCAAATCCAACCGTTTTAAATTTGATAAACCTGTTAAAGCATCAAGCCCTTCTAAATTGTTATCAAAAATAAACAGTATTTCTAGGTTGACCAAAGAAGCTAAGGGCGTTAAATCCGTAATTTTATTGGAGTCTAAACTTAAGAAAGTCAGCTTCGTCAGATTTGCCAAGGGCGTTAAATCTGTAATTGAGTTTTGGTATAAATTCAATACTTCCAGATTCTTCAACTCTGCCAACGCGTCCAAATTGGAAATGGAATTAGACTCAGCAGACAAAAAAACTAAATCAGTTAACTCAGTCAAGGGTTCCAAATCAGCAATGCTGTTGCGATCCAAGGTTAATCGGGTGATATTTGAGGTATACTCAATCCCACTAATATCCTCAATTTCTTGTTCCGGTGCATACAACGCCATAGAAGTTGATTCAGCAAGGTTTTCTTCCGTCAGTATAGAACCTTGGGGCTGTAGCTGCTCAATTATGACGTCTTCAAAGTTTTCATCCGGTACGAGGTCCTCTTTCGAGCTGCATCCAGTAATAGCCACAGAAGCCATACATGCCAAATATTTAATAGTACGTAAGCGCAAACGAAAATTCCTTTTGACTAATTTAAAAAGGTGGAAAATACCCTCAACGACTAGTATCCACTACTTCCCTAAATAATTCATAATCCTAACAGAAGCCTACACTTAGGCGCAAGAAGACCTCTATTAAGGATGAAACTTTTCACTAAAGATAGATATTATGTACTTATTGAAAATTTTGATAAACTTATAGTCATTAGTCGCGCTCAACTCATAAAGGACCTTCAGTGAAATCATTGTTTACCAACCATCGCACAACAGTGATCCTGATCCTTATAAGCTTGACAGCGCTTTGTGTACGCCTTCCTGGTCTTGAATTAAGGCCTTTCCATGGCGATGAAGCCAATCAGGCGTATAAAACAGGCCATGACTTACTTGAAGAAGGCACATACGTTTATGACCCAGATGATCATCACGGCCCAACTTTATATTACCTTACATTAATACCCCTTCATCTCGCAGGGCAAACAACCTTTATCGAAACCCGAGATTGGGCCTACCGCACAGTCCCTGTATTTTTCGGTGCAGCGCTAATTTTCTTGATGGTCCTTTTACGACCAGCAATGAGTGCATCCATGCTCGTGGTATCCGGTCTATTGGTGTGTTTGTCCCCCGCTTTCGTTTTTTATAGTCGCTACTACATCCAAGAAATGCTCCTTGTATTTTTTAGCCTAGCAGCCATCGGATTTGGCTATCGATATTTTATAAAACCTTCCACAGGACTCGCTCTGTGTACAGGCGCCTCACTCAGTCTAATGCATGCCACTAAAGAAACGGCCATTATAGCTTATGCATCTATTTTTACTGGATTGGTCATTCTTGGAGTGATGTACAGAAACGATGATCATGTTATGCAAACCCGTTCTGAAATGAAACTTAAACATCTCTATGCGGGTCTTGGCATTGCTGTCGCATTAAATATCCTTCTTTTCACTGCATTCTTTACTCATGCAGCCGGTCCTTTGGATTCCATTTATACCTATGGAAATTACATAAAACGTGCAGATGGATTTGGGCTTCACGATAAGCCCTGGGAATATTACTTAAGAATACTCGCCTATGATAAACGTGGTCCCCAATACTGGTTTAGCGAAGGCTTTGCATTGCTCGGTGGCGGAATCGGAATCATTACACTTTTTGTACAACTTATTCGTAAAAATAAACCCTCGCCACTATTCATTTTTCTTACCGTATACACGGTATGCATGATTACAGTGTACTCACTAATTCCATACAAGACCCCTTGGACCATGCTCAGTTTTTACCACGGCATAATACTGCTTGCCGGATATGCTTTTGGTCAACTCTATAGCCAAACCAAAACAACGGCTATACGTTGCGTATGGGCCGTGTTGTTTGCCATAGGTTTAGGTCATTTCGGGTATCAAGCCTATATTCAAAATGTCGAAATACCAACAGACACGCGCAACCCTTATGTATATGCACACACATCATCGGCGTCATTAAAAATGATAGACCGTGCGCATCAAATTAAAGCCATTCATCCCGACCCTGAAAATATGGTAATTATGGTCGTTCAACCAGATGGGGATTACTGGCCGCTCCCCTACTATCTACGTGATATTTCTCATATCGGATTTTACCCCACAATCCCTAAAAACCTCGATATGGCCGATATGATAATTGCTGATCCACGTACCCGTGAACATCTTGCAGAAGTCATCAAGGACGACTATACCAAAGAAATGGGTGGTCTTCGCCCGTCGGTCTTACGGCATATATATATCAAGCGTGATTTATGGGACGCCTACCTAGAAACACTTAATGAGGGCTAAATAAACAAACTTGACGTATCTCTGTCTGTTTCGGCAAGATCAATACACCAAGGAGAACCTTTTACATGTTCAATAACCTCAAGCAATTATTTAGCCCGGATGCCCCAGATACGCAAGATAAACAAAACACCTCACATGAACGAGTAAAAATTGCTACCTGCGTGATCTTATTAGAGATCGCCTATGCAGACGATGATTTTTGTGACGAAGAGCGAAAAAAAATTATCGAAATGCTAGGTTCTCGATTTTTACTTTCGCCCGATGAGGCCACTGAACTTATAGAATATGCTAGTGCAGCCCGATCAGAAAGTCGAGATTTATGGCAATTTGCCAATCAAATCAATGAAACCTGTTCTAAAGATGAAAAAATGGGTATCATCGAAGAAGTTTGGCGCGTCGTATTTGCTGACGGAGGAATAGGCGGACATGAGAATCACCTAACCCATCAATTAGGGCGCCTTCTCAATCTCACGCACGGGCAAGTGATCGACTTAAAATTAAAAGTGCTTGATGAGCTTCGAGCCTAAGTTCTAGCGTGAAGTCGCTTTCCCTTTTCCACCATTCCAAGTACCACTTGAGGTAAATATATAACGAAACGATTCACGTCCCTTAATTCCAGAAGGAATAGTTGCATTGGACGCTTCGGCCTCCGTTTTGTTATTAAAACGCGGGCCCTCATACATTTCATATGAATAGTCTATTGTACCGGTAAATCCCGTATTGTTTTTATTGCTGGTGCGTGGCATAGGTTGAGCAGCAATCGGATACGATTTTTGATAGCGTTTAACTTCTTTGTAGTATTTTCCACTCAAATCACCTTGGGTCGCTTGAAATTTAATTTCACCACGTTGATGCAATATATTCAGGCGTTTTAATTCTGTTATCCCCACAGTACGCATAGAAGTCATTACGCGATCCGATCCAGAGACATAATCTCCGGAACGTTCTTGCAAACCAAAATCCTGTAATACCGTATTTTTGGCGTTACTGGAACAGCCTGCTATATACAAGGTCAGAACCAATAGCCACGCACTATATTGAAAAGTATTTAACATAGTAATTCCCCCTAGGGTTTAAAACTAATATATATAATATTCTCTATTATATCAGGGGGCAGAAACGAAGACCAAGTACTTTTAGCGTACAAAATTCAGCAAGCTATACTGCAAAACACGAGAGGTGGCATTGAGAGCCGCCTGGTAGCATGGTTAATGTATATGCCCTACATTACAAGTAGTAATAAGACCATCCGTAAGAGGAATGGAAGAAGCACCTATATGCAATAAAGAATAGCCCGCTTGCGTAATTAAGATACCTGCATCGCTAACAAAAAATCGACCGTTTAGGGTATATAAAGCTTCATCACCAATCTGAATAGTAAAAAAACCTTTCCGAACAGCCTTACATCTAATGACCGATTCATTACTCACTTCACCGTCGAAAATTTAGAAAAGTTTTCAATTATTTTTAACCATCCATTAGAGGGTTTAGATTGAGGAGGATGTTCTTGGCTCATATAATCGCCATAGTTTACTTATTGAATCTCCATATGGCGTCTATAACTAACGTTAGATGTATTCGCAATATTATTGGCAATCACCCTTTGGTGTTCTTCCACCAAAATCATTATATTTTTACATTATATAAATCCTTTATCATTGTATAAAATTCTCATCTTTATCCTACCTCTGTGGTTTGCCACTGGCGGTGTTCCAGTCGCAGAATCGAATGTTAAGGGGAGACTACGAACACCGGGCTAGCACTCACTTATTAGACTCGTGTAAGCAAGTCATTTCCTAACTAGGGAATTCGTATCTCAAGATGATAGAATATAGGCTTAATACTATTAAATAAAGCTATAAACTAGTAAAAATTAAATCTTTTAATTTTTTACAAACCAACGCATTTTGCCTATATCGGTAAATTCTTCCCTAGACCATGACTTCAGGCTCATCATGAAATCCAAAGAAATCCTACGCCGTGCTATACAATCTAAACGTAAATATATGGATGCCGGGGATGTAAGCGTTAAAAGCCGTTATATTGCTGATAAGTTACAACAACTCAGCTGCATTCAAGAAGCCCATACCATACTCTGCTACATATCCAAAGTCGATGAAGTGCACACACTAGACTTTATTAACTGGGCTCAATCTCAATCCAAAACCATCTACATACCCATCACCGAAGGCCATGGTAATATGCAGTGGTCTCGATTAGGAAATCCCTATACTCTCAAAAATGGCCCACTTGGGATTCCTATACCCGAAACCCTTTACATCGAAAATCCACCCCCAAACGTCCCAATTATAGTCCCGTGTATAGCTTTCTCAGAAAATGGTCACCGCATCGGGCACGGAGGTGGGTACTACGACCGATTTCTCCTTAATAACACTGGCCCTAAAATTGCCATTGCCTTCGAAGTGCAACACGCCCCCTCATTTGAAACCAACGAATTCGACGTCCCGATGGATTGTGTTTTAACGGAGTCGAATCGCTACGTACAAAACCTATAAGGAAGCGATTAAATATCAGTGGGTATAAAAACCTCAATGTTAGACATAGGAAATTAGAATTTAGATTCAACTCTTAAATACCCAATTAGATGTCAATTAAATTCTCCCTGCCTCAAAAGAGCTTTCATGAGTGTGCGAAGGAAGAGTGCACGCATGTATAACATTCTAGAGAATAATTACATGCTTTATGGAAGGAGCAATTTGGTAACGAGAAGAACCCGACTTCTGTCAAGGATTACCTACGGAAAAAAATTGCATGGAGCTTAGAAGAGTTACGGCACATTGGCCTCACGACGCCGACAAGGTGACGTTTGCGACAGATGGTATGCTTCCATATGCCAACGATACGAAACATCCCCCTACAGACAAACCAGGTTTCAATCAGACACAACACTTACCCGTAACTGAAAGGGTATCATTCACACTGTGAAGGTAAGGGTGATGGCTTCCTGTATAGAGTCAGTCATTACAAAGACCCATCCAAGATCAGACAGGAGAATTCAGACACACGCTGATGTGCCCCACTATTCTTTTGCCTCCGAAAACCAACCAAGAAAGCGAAGGTAGTAACATGAATATTAAACGATTTGCTATTTATACAGGTAAGTCCATTGAGGAGGGCTTGGACCAAGATTAGAATTCACTAAATGGACAAGGTGATGCTTGCGAATCCTATATAAAAAGATAATGTCACAAAAGCTGGACTTTGAACAAAAAGAATTATGACGATGCGGCTTACTCCGCCGGAACACTAAAACGACCTGCCCTCCAAAAACTTAATCATGATATAGGCAATGATAAGATTGATGCTATAGTCGACTACAGAATACACCTCCCTTACTCGTCCTCTTATGGACTTGTACAAGATTATTGAAACCCTAGACAATGACCAAGCTTTCTTGGTCTCCGTCAACCAACATTTCAACACCACCTCCTCCATTGGGCTAGTTGCCTTAAATGTCCTATTATACTTCACCCAATTCGAACATGGAATCACCGGCTAACGTATCAGAGACAAAATAACCGCCTCCGTGTAAAAAAATAATATGGACAGTCGGGTGAACACCGCTTTTCTATGACATTATTGAGAAAAAGCTAGTTATTAATGATATCGATGCTATTAAAGTTAGTGTATTATTCAATCGATATCATGAACTTGGAAACGTCACTAATATCGACGGTGAATTTAATGAAAAAGGTTTTTGTAAAAAATCCTGGCTAAATAAGAAAGGGTAATCAAAAGGTGGAGGTTTATTATAGTGGTAGGAAGTCTACCTTATGCTTCATAATGCAAACTAATAGGGTAAAATTAGATATCAATATAATATCAATAAAGCAGAGCACCGAAAAATTGTACCAAGTGGGTTTTTAGATGAAAAAAATACTCTACTTTACTATAATCCCAAGGAAGAAACGGACGATTCTTGGATGTTATATGATTTAAATATATATTAGATAATGAACTAAATTAAGGTTTTAACTTGAAACCATCAACCTAACTTCGGTATTATCTGCCACTCACTCATGCGCGGGTGGCGGAATTGGCAGACGCGCTAGACTAAGGATCTAGTGCCCTTCGGGGCTTGGGGGTTCGATTCCCCCCTCGCGCACCATCTTTTTATCTAAATCATACCCTTATTAAATTCTGCAGAAGAAGGTTCAGGCATCTTTTTTCCTATGCTATAGTTTCATCAATCTTGACAGCCTCCTTTTTCACCCAATACGTATTCAGTAGTCACTCACTAGGATAAGAAAAGAATCAATTGACACTTCCCGCGGTGAACTATCTACACTTTCAGGCGTTAGCCCTTAACAGTGACAAATTTCAACTATGTTCGATATATTTAGAATACACAACTCAACAAAGTTTTACAGATGTATATAAAAATACAAACAGAAACAGATGTTAGGCAAATTTATTCAATTACTAATTACTAGCGTTGTGTTTATTGGACATGATATCTTTATTAGTGTTCGTTTAGAATAGGCAATTACAGGAATAATCAACCCTGTTTTCCTGTTTACTACGAGCGGATAACAATTAGCCGAACGACCTATTCTTCTAAAGGAGAAAACAATGCAACCCACCTACGATCCAGAAGCAGTCAAACCCATGGTTCAAGAACTCACCAATGTGGGTATAGAATCATTAGAAACTGCTGAAGATGTAGATCGCCTTATTTCGAATACAGAAGGCACGACCCTTTTAGTTATTAATTCTGTGTGTGGATGTGCTGCAGGTAACTGCCGTCCAGGGGTAGTCGAAGCCTTGCAAAACAGTAAAATTCCCAATAATTTGGGAACGGTATTTGCCGGGGTCAATATGGAGGCTGTACAACGCGCCCGGGATATTATGGAAGGAGTACAACCATCCTCTCCCAATATCGCAATCTTTAAAGATGGCGAATTGCTCGGTATTCTTCAACGTATGCATATTGAGAAAATGACAGCTGAAGACGTAACAAATGCACTCGTTAAAGTATTTGACGAGCACTGCGATCGCGAAGGCCCTTCTGTTCCGCAAGAGGTAGCTGACGAAAATGAATCTATTAAATCTTGTGGATCCAGTATCCCTCTATACAATGAAGAATAAAGCAGTATACTAGATGTATTGTCCGAGCGTAACGGGATTCCCGTTACGCTCTTTTTTTAATACGGAGATAAAGAAAAGTGAATCAACAACGTGTTTTCGGGAAGCTCGTCGGCATAACAGGCTTTTTAGGAGTTGCCCTTGGAGCGTTCGGGGCACATGGACTAGAAGGTGTTCTAAGTGATGAAATGCTAAAAATATACCAAACCGGTGTTCTCTACCATCTTATACACAGCGCAGCATTACTAAGCCTCGTATGCGCAAACCAAAAACTTTGGACTAGTCCATGGATCAGCCGCATCTGTATTGCCTGGTTAGCCGGGATCATGATATTTTCCGGTAGTCTATATGTTTTAGCAACAACCGGTATAAAAATACTCGGTGCCATTACCCCTGTCGGAGGGATTGCATTTCTCCTAGGCTGGGCAATGGTCACCAAGATAATTAAATTCGTTCCCTAACGTTAAGACTTATCTATTCAGTATTCGAAGCTTTAGGCACAAATGGTAACGTTCTTTCTTCATACTTTTCTTTGTGTCCGGATTGATTAAATATCTTCGTAATTTTCTTAACAACATTCTTTGAAGCGCGAAGGTGTATAGGATAGATAAGCTTTTTCATTATACTTCTCGTCAGCTAATGTATTTACAATTCCCTCAAATATTCCCTGTAATAATAGGGCATCAGAATCTTTGGTAGATTACGAAAAAGAGGGTATGAAGATATTTGAAATTCATATCTGTGTCAGCTAATACGCGCAAAACCTCATCCAAAGTGATATCGCCCGATGCTACTCGTAACCATCCAGCATCACGCAAAGTCCGCATACCTAAAAATTGAGCGCACTGTTTGATTACAGTCGACCGAGCCGACTCAACAGTAAACTCTTTAATTTTCTGTGTGAATAGCAGAATCTCAGCAATTGAAAAGCGGCCTTTATACCCTGTCTGACGATATTGCTCACACCATGTACCCTTACGGAATGAAACCTGTTCAATTTCTTCAGCTGATAAACGTAAGGCTTGTAAAGAATCCGGAGTAGGCTTATAGACAGTGCCACATTGAGAGCAAACTTTACGCAGCAGTCGTTGGATAATTGAGGCAATCATCGTCATTGCAATTAAGAAAGACTCTACGCCCATATCAATTAAACGTGTCACAGTCCCGTCAGAATCATTGGTGTGTAATGTACTGAAAACCAAGTTGCCAGTTAAACTTGCACGTATAGACATTTAAGCCGTTTCATAATCGCGAATCTCGCGCAGCATGATTACATCCGGATCATGAAGAAGCATCAAGCGCAACCCTTCAGTGAAATCAAAAACGTTTTGTGGATGTGCCTGCATTTGCGAGATGCCCTTTAACTGAAACTCAATCGGATTTTCAATGATAATGATTTTGCGATCAATTTGGTTCAAGCGATTTAGCGACGAGTATAATGTTGTCGACTTACCACTCCCCGTAGGTCCAGTAAACAACACATTCCCATACAGCCGTTCGATATACTGATGAATCGATTCCAAATCTTCAGACATATACCCCAAATCACCTAAACATTTAAACATGGACGCATGGGGTAAAATTCGAACATTCAATGTCTCGCCATGCGGCGTCGGCAATAAAGATACACGTAAATCATACTGGCTATCGCCCATGCTCACCTGAATCTTCCCATCTTGTGGCAAACGCTTTTCAGCGATATTAAGATTCGTCATAATATACGATTGGTGCCTCTAAACCAAGAATAGTGTAGGGAACCGGAACTGAATGCAAAACACTATCAATTCGATACCGCACCCGCAACTCATTCTCAAAAAGCTCAATATGAATATCGGTTGCATCCGATTCGATGGCTTCTCGAATCAATACATTGACAAACTTAACAATGGAAGGGCCGATTGAGTCATCATCAATATTAGAAGACTGCGATTCTAATTGTATGCTTTGAGGTTCATCACGGGTCTCATGCAGGATTTTCTCGACGGTATCAGGACCCACCTCATACAGTGATTTAGTCGCTTTTTCAATATCGTTCTGAGTGGAAACCACTATCGACACCGGCCGCTTCAACAACATGCGAATATCGTCAATCAAATGCGTATCCAAGGGATTAGGCAGCGCGACAACCAAAATATCCTTTTCCAGAGCAACAGGAACAAAGCCATAGTGCGTAGTATAGCGTGCAGGGCCTCAGAGGCTAAATTAGGGGGGATTTGAGCTGGATTGATGAAGATATGAAGGGTAATTCACAATATTGCGCTAAGCAATGATACAAAGACGTATGTTCAACACTGGGAGCCGAATTCAAACATTCCAGTAAGCTGCAGTTCTGCTCCTGCGCTTGATGTTTAAAATGGCTAAGGTCATCAAGCAAAATAATCTGCTCATCTACCAAGTGCTGTTCAAAAGCATCCAGCGCACTCATGGTTAACTCCTGTAAGCACTTAAATAAGTACGATTATGGCATGTCGTACGGTAGTGGGTCGAATTTTATTCAGGCAAAGAGGCCAACATCACTGTTGCTTTATCACTCAGAATAGTAATAGGACCCGATGCCACTTCGCCCAGCATACGTTTCGCTTTGTTAGGATTAAAATCTTCGCTTAAATAATATTCACCCAAAACCAACTTAATCTGCATAGCCACATGTGGATTCTCTTCATCCGACACAGCCAGTTCAAGAGCTTTATTCATTTCTAAATAATCCACACCTGCATACTGAATCATGCAACGCGCAATATTGTGGACAGCTTCAGTAGCCTGATGCGTACCGGGGTATTTCACGATATACGCCTCGAGAGAAGCAATCGTCACATCACGATTCAAGCGATCCCACTCATGCAACGAATCATAATCCGAATTTATCAAGTGAGCTTCCTCAAGAATTTGGAAGGTGCGCTGATAATCATCCGATTGCGCAAAAGTAGTTGGGTGCTCTTTACGCAATGTAGCAAATGCTTCATAAGCTTCCGGGTATATTCGCAAGCGTGAAAACGTTAATTCAGCCAAAACACCCTGCACCTTAGCCGTATCTAAATTCTCAGCAAAGGTAGGATTGCTTAAATGATCATTCAAAAGCAAATACGCTCGCCAATATTGCTGATGCGCTACCAAGTCAGACGTTTTATTCAAAAGAGCGGCGGTTTGGGATTCACTACGGTTGCTAAATAATTGTGAATAACCCACAAAACCCAAAGTCAATATCATTACTGCAGCAAGTGCATTAAGCGGAGTAACCCATGAAGTGCCAACGGGTTTAACAGGTCCCATGGTGCGTATTTCCTCTTCTAAGCTACAACGTAAATCGCCTGTAAAGTCAATAGGCTCATCAGAAATAGTCTCAGTAAATTGCTGCAATGCGGCAAATTCACTACGACACGCTTTACACGAAGACAAATGACTATTCAAAGCCTCTTGTTCTTTCACTTCGAGCGCTTCATATAAGGATTGGGCGATCAACCCTACCCATTCAATACACGGTTTCATCTTAGCTTAACTCCTCAAACGAATCGGCCAGTTCATCGCGTAATTTACGCAATGCCCGATACAGATGCACTTTGATACTGCCCACTGAGCAGTCCAATACTTTCGCTATATCCTTCAACGGCAAATGTTCATAATGCCGCAACACAAATACTTTTCGCTGAGCAACCGATAACTGTTCCATAGCTTTATAGACAGCAGCCGAAATCTCATGTTTCCGGATAGTATCCTCCGGAGTCGTATAATCAACATGCTGATGGCTTAAATCTTCACTCGTCGTATGGACCAGTTTACATTTTCGAGTCATACCGCGCCGGTGATCAATAGCCGTATTGGTCGCCACACGCATTACCCAGGCACCAAAATGCCCCGTCGGTTTCCACGTATGAATCTTCTGATACACACGCAATAAAGCTTCTTGAGTAACATCCAATGCATCTTCTCGATTGGCCGTATAACGATAAGCCACCGAATACACTCGCCCCTGAAAACGAGACACAATATCCCCAAATACAGCTTCATCGCCCTGTTGAAGAGCTAAAGCCATTGCTTTATCCGCAACCTCTATTTGGTCTTGAGTACTCACAATTACCTATATAACGCCTTTAAATGAGCTTAGGTTGACAAAAATAGTCAAAATAGTAGGTATTTATACATACATTATACAGTATTCTTGACAAAATCATGCTAAAAACAGAAAATCCTCATTTTCACGGTAATATCGGCTCAAAAACCACTCGCGGATTTCCCGCCGTGCGCCAGGTGCCCCAACAGCCACCACAGTAAAACCAGCTCCTGGCGGAGGCAATTCTTCTGGATTGATGACTAGGCAATCATGGATAATTTTCCCAATTTTTCGAGGAGCAATGTCCACCACAGCTTTGGGACGCAAATCCCCCCATTCTTTTAACCAAGTTTTGCCAACAGCGCCTGCCCCCCATTGATAAAACTCACTGTATTTAGCTAAATACAGTGAATATAAGTAATGCCGCTTCAACATACGAAACCGATCAAGAGAATATCGCGTGTCTGTCATTGATGTTCGGCCTTCAGAATGACGCCAGTAAAGTAAGGGTTCTGCAACAACACCTAGTCGATAGCCCCCCGCAACAAACCGTAAGATTAAATCGTAGTCTTCGGCCCAGTCTAAATCGATATACCCACCAATAGCATCGAATGCATCTTTACGCATCATAGACGTTGGATGAGCAACCGGACATTCCACAAATAGCTCACGGACAATGTCTTCATGTGCAGAAAAAGAATTGATCCAATCTAAGTAACGTTGACGACCCTCACCCGCAGCCAAGCCAATGTGCGAAACATGGGTCCCGCATAAAGCAATCTCAGGATGGCTTTTCAAATAGGAAACTTGGCGTTCAATACGCTCTGGATAGGCAACATCGTCTGAATCCATGCGCGCTAAAAAGAGCCCCTGTGCAACAGCAATACCCAGCATAGGGGCTTCAATGATACCCAATTTTTCAGAATCTATTACTCGAATACGTGAATCTAGATCTGCATATTGATAAAGAATGGATAAGGTAGAATCGGTTGAACCATCGTTGACCGCGATAAGCTCCCAATGCTGATAGCTCTGATTCAAGATTGAATCAATACACTCTCCAACCGTGGACTCTGCATTCAGGCAAGGCATCACTATTGATACAAGCGCTGCCATCAATCAGCACAACTTAAACCGGTTGTGCTGTATCGTACTGGTCTAAGAAAGGAAAAACATTCTCATTGATAAATTCGCGGGTTAAACGAATATTGCTCTCCAAATCCCCGCTATTGAGCAATGAAGTATGCTGGGCAGCAAAAACGGAACGCACCTCAACATAAAGTTCCCGTGGAGACTCCTTAAAGGGCTCAATAGAAACATTAATAGTACCCTCATGTTGAGGTGTAGCCGGTAAAACAAACTTCAAGCAACCAGACGAGATCGGGCGTTGGAAATGAGGTAAAATATTGTCTTCCAGTCCACACAATTGATCAAACAAGAATTTGCGGGAATCCTCATAATGGCTCAGTCCGAAGGTTGTACGCATCAATACCGATTGCGCACGGTATTCATCGATGCTAAATTTTTCCATAAACAAGTCGCTTACTGTAGCCACTTTAGCAATATAATCGCTTAGAGAAATGTCCACCCACTCTTCCATAATTCCCATTCGATCATTAAGCACCGCTAACATCGATTGAGATTTCTCCCCCCTCTTGGTATAAAAACGCGCTAAGGGAACTTGTCCAAATTGAGTATTGTCATAATCCAAATTAGGGGCTTGCGTTAAATCAAAGTACAACTCCTGGAGTTGTGTTTTTTCGATTTGCTGCGGGTCATAAACAAGTTCTGTGGAAAAATGTATAGGGCGATCTTCAGACTGCATTTAGGCGTTCTCTTTTTTCAATTCGTCTTCAATGGCTTTGATAACTTCTTTGGCATCGGGCTTCACACGTGGGCCAAAACGATTGATGACCTTACCGTCTTTACCAACCAAAAACTTAGTGAAGTTCCAAGGGATTTCACCGCCAAAATCACCATTGTCTTTTTTGGAGGTTAATTCTTTGTATAAAGGAGCTTTGTCCTCACCTTGTACAGAAATCTTTGAAAAGATAGGGAAGTTTACATTATATTTTTCGGAACAAAACTGCTTAATTTCTAAGTTCGTACCAGGCTCTTGCTTTCTAAAATTATTGGCAGGAAAACCAATTACAACAAAACCTTTATCTTTGTATTTCTTTTGAACTTCCACCAATTGCTTATATTGAGGAGTCAAGCCACATTTAGAAGCCACATTGACCATCAACACGACCTTACCTTTGTATTTAGCCAAATCGACTTCTTTCCCGTCGATATCTTTCATCTTATGATCCAGTACTTGGGCACCGCCTGCAAACGCTGAAATGCTCAAAACCATCACAGCTAAAAATGTACCGATAAATGCGCTGAATTTCATGATTATCTCTCCTTCTCAAAGAAAATTAAATAAACTGTATTCTAACCGCTTTGGCAACAAAGGGGCAAGTACTGTCCTAACCAACTATATCGTTAATGTATTCCCAAAGTTCCTTACGGCCCTCGCCAGTTTCCGACGAAAAGGGAATAATGACAGCATCATCATCCAAGCCAAAAGTCTTTTGGATGATGCTCAAACTCTTGTTACGTTCACCGCGTTTAAGCTTATCTATTTTGGTTGCCACAAGCAGCGTAGGTACCTGAGCATCGTCTAAAATGGATAACATATCCAAATCTTTCTCAGTGGGCTTATGGCGTGAGTCGATCAGCTGTATTACCATCGCCAAGGCTGGACGTTCTTGTAAATACGTATACATTACCTTATTCCAGTCCTTTTTCATTTGTAAAGGCACCTTAGCAAATCCATAGCCAGGTAAATCGACAAAATAACTCTTCTTTTCGAACTGGAAAAAGTTCAACGCTTGGGTCTTACCAGGGCGAGAACTGGTTTTTGCCAGGCCTTTACGGCTCAACAAACAATTGAGTAAACTGGATTTACCCACATTTGAACGCCCCACAAAGGCAATTTCAGGTAAGCCATCCTTAGGGCATTGATCAAGGTGGTATACACTTCGTATAAATTCTATTCGCGTACTGTTCATGAGCGTTTCCTAGCCGTTGTTTTTGACTTGGCTTTCTTCTTCACCACCTTTTGGGCCTTCGTCGGTTTCTTTCGGGCAACACTGAAGGAATGTTGGATTACCTCCTTGAGTGTTTCGACCGAAACAATGTTGATTTCGGACAATACCTCGTATGGTATATCGCTCAGCTCCTTCTCGTTTCCCTTAGGGATTAGGACCTTTTTAATCTTTGCGCGATGGGCCGCCAGTATTTTTTCTTTAAGCCCGCCTATAGCCAATACACGTCCACGCAAAGTGATTTCACCTGTCATAGCCAATGAAGGGACTAAAGCCTTCTTTCGTAAAGCAGACAACATAGATACAGTCAACGCCCCGCCGGCCGATGGACCATCTTTTGGAATCGCTCCCTCAGGCAGATGCACATGGATATCATAATTCTTCCAAAATTCGCTTGGGATTTTGAGTTCCTTAGCATGAGCCCGCAAATAAGTATACGCGGCTTGGGCCGATTCCTGCATTACCTCGCCCAATTGACCCGTCAATTTCAGATCTCCCTTGCCTTTCATTAAAGTTGACTCAATCATCAACGTATCACCACCGAATGATGTCCACGCCAATCCCATCGAAACGCCAATCTCGGGCTTCCGCACAGTCTCAATATCACTAAACCGTGGAGGACCCAGCAATTCAAGCACCATTTCGGTATTAATGGTAATCCGCTTAGGTTTTTTAGGCTTTGAAGTAACCACCTTATGGGCTACTTTACGGCACAACATCGCTATCTGGCGATCAAGATCACGTACACCCGCTTCAAGTGTATAGCGGTGCATAATCGTTTGGAGACCTTCAGAGCTAAAATGGATATTCTTCTCACTAAGGCCAGATTCCTTCAATTGACGTTTAATCAAGTATTTAAGGGCAATTTGCTCCTTTTCAAGAGGCGTATAGCCGGAAAGGCGTATGATCTCCATCCGATCAAGCAATGGTTCTGGTATATCGTACTCAGAATTAGCCGTAGCGACAAAAAAGACCTCATGCAAATCATAATCGACCTCAAGATAATGGTCACTAAAATGCTTATTCTGCTCAGGGTCCAATACCTCTAAAAGCGCCGAAGAGGGGTCACCGCGAAAATCATTGGACATTTTATCCATCTCATCCAGCATAAATACCGGATTGCGGACCCCCACTTTCTTCATACTTTGCAAAATACGTCCCGGCATAGCTCCGATATACGTACGTCGATGTCCCCGAATCTCAGCCTCATCCCGAACCCCACCCAACGATACACGGGTAAATTTACGGCCCATAGCGCGCGCAATTGAACGCCCTAAAGATGTCTTGCCCACTCCAGGAGGCCCTACAAGGCACAAAATTGGTCCACGGGTAGACTTGCTTAGCTTACGAACCGCTAAGCACTCTAAAATGCGTTCTTTTACCTTGTTCAGACCATAATGATCCTTATCAAGAATACGCTGAGCCTTTTTCAGATCTAACGAGTCACGGCTACGCGTATGCCAAGGCAATTCGCTTAACCATTCCAAATAGGTTTGAAGAATCGTACTTTCAGGAGTCATGGGCTGTATACGTTCAAAACGCTTCAATTCACGCATCGCTTTTTCTAAGGTGTCTTTGGGAAGCTTGGCCTCTTCTAAGGCCTTACGTAATTCCAACGCGTCGTCACCAGCATAATCACCGGAACCCAATTCCTTTTGAATGATGCGCAATTGTTCATTTAAATAATACTCGCGCTGACCGCGTTCCATCTGGTCACGGACCTTATCGCGAACATCTTGTTCCAGAGAAAGCAATTCCAATTCACGGGATAAACACATGGATATAAGTTCCATACGCTTATCCAATTTCACTTGTTCCAGTAATTCCTGACGATCCCCCGGCTTCACTATCAAATGAGCACACACCATATCCATAACAGTAGCGGTGTCTTCTATACCTTGAAATGCTATGACTATTTCAGGCGCAATACGTTGGCCTTGCTGAGCATATTCTTCAAACTGTTTAACAATGACATTTTTTAAAGCCTCACGCGCCTTTACTTTTTCTTTTGCGCGTGGTGGTCGCTGAATAGGTAATTTTTCAATGTTAGCTATCATTGTATTACCATCGCGATCAAAAGCACTTATTCGGGCACGAGTCATACCTTCAATGACCACTTTGACAGCGCCATCGGGCAATCTTAAGGATTGAACCACCTGAACGATAGCCCCCACTTCATGCAAATCATCTGCAGCAGGTTCTTCAACCTCTGGATCACGCTGCATAACCACAAACAAAGGCTGATCATTTTGCAACGATAACTCAACAGAATTTAACGAAGCCGTACGGCCAATCAGTAAAGGCAATACCATATGCGGAAACACAACAACATCTTTAAGTGGAACAACAGGGCATTGAATTAAGGTTTTAGATGCCTTTCGGGGCATTAGGTATTCTCCAAGAGTCAATATACGGGCAGTGTGACAAAAAAATCGACAGAATGCAAAAGATTCTGTCGATTAAGATTATACTATGTTTATAAGGCTATTTGCTACGCGCTAGCAGATTCATCCATATCACTCTTCTTAGGAACAGCCACATCTTTGTCGTAAACAAACAAGGGATCTTCCTTCTCACGAACTACTCCAGGAGTAATCACACACTCATGCAACGATTTTTTCGAAGGCACTTCGTACATTATATCCATTAATGATTCCTCAAGAATGGAGCGCAATCCACGTGCACCGATGTCTTTTTCCAATGCCAATTCAGCAATCGCTTCAATCGTTTCATCCGGGAAGGTCAGTTTTACATCTTCCAGAGAGAATAATTTCTCAAACTGTAAAGTAAGCGCATTCTTAGGTTCAACCAATACACGAACCAACTCACCTTTACCCAGCTCATTAAGGGTCCCCAATACCGGCACACGACCTGAAAACTCAGGAATCATACCAAATTGAACCAAATCCTCCGGCTGAACCAAAGACAATGTTTCACCCAAAGTGCGCTCTTCGCGCGCACGAGCATCCGTATTAAATCCGATAAGGTTTTTACCGACACGACGCTCAATGATATTTTCAAGACCATTAAAAGCACCACCACATACAAACAAGATATTCGTAGTATCAACTTGGATACACTCTTGCTGTGGATGCTTGCGACCACCTTGAGGCGGCACATTCGCAACAGTACCCTCAAGGAGTTTCAACAATGCTTGCTGAACACCTTCACCAGACACATCGCGTGTAATAGAAGGACTATCGCTCTTACGAGCAACCTTATCAATTTCATCTACATAAATAATGCCCATTTCAGCTCGAGCAGGGTCAAAATCAGCAGCTTGTAATAATTTTAAGACAACATTTTCAACATCATCACCCACATAACCGGCTTCAGTCAATGTAGTCGCATCTACCACAGCAAACGGTACATCAAGCATCTTAGCCAATGTTTGAGCCAATAGAGTCTTACCGCAACCAGAAGGCCCCATCAACAACACATTGGACTTCTGAATTTCTACACCATCAATTTCGCCACCTGATGTAATACGTTTATAGTGGTTATGCACAGCAACAGAAAGAATCTTTTTCGCATCGTGCTGACCAATGACATAATTATCCAAGTGCTCTTTAATAGCAATCGGCGTGGGAACTTCTTTACTACGGGATACACCGCCTTTACGAGCACGATCTTCCGATACAATCTCACCGCACAGATGCACGCATTCATCGCAGATGTTGACATCTGGTCCAGCAATCAACTTGCTGACTTCATCGTGTCGTTTACCACAAAAAGAACAGGTGGTTACGTCATTTCGGTTACGGTTCTGGGCCATGGATACCTCCAAAGATAAAATTGAACTAATAATATTGACAATTTATATCATTTTTTGATGATTTTGTCAATAATTTATATTCAATCAACCCATTCATATTGTGTTACTTCAGCCCTGTGGCGTCAAGTATTATATGTTATTTCATAAATCTCATACTGGGTTAATATGTATAGACACCATTTAGATGCATATTTTAGGACGTAATAAGCCTAAAGTGGAGAAAAAATCGTCCCAGTAAATAACAACTTAAGAAGGACGTTTTATTTTCTAATATGCGCGAAATTTAAAGCGCGATTACTTTTTTTCGCGAATCATAACCTCATCGATCAAGCCATAGTCTTGTGCTTCCAGCGAATTCATGAAGAAATCGCGGTCGCTGTCGATTTTGATCTGTTCCTTAGTTTGGCCAGTATGATTCACTAAAATATCATCAATCATATCGCCAATACGGACAATCTCATTGGCCTGAATCTCGATATCAGTCGCTTGACCCTGTACTCCACCCATGATTTGGTGAAGCATAAAGCGCGAATACTGTAAGCCATAACGCTTACCTTTAGTACCCGCAGCCATCAATACAGCCGCCATACTCGCCGCTTGCCCAAGGCAAATTGTGCTGATATCGGAAGAAATGAACTGCATAGTGTCATAAATCGCCAATCCAGCCGTAACACTACCGCCCGGAGAGTTAATATAAAGGCTTATATCCTTATCCGGATCCTCAGCTTCAAGGAAAAGCAATTGAGCAATTACGTAGTTCGCTACATAATCATCAATAGGCATACCTAAAAAAATGATACGGTCGGCCAGCAATTTAGAGTAAATGTCATAAGGACGTTCACCGCGGCTGGTTTGTTCATAAATGGTGACCATTCGAGGATCCATGTTCATCTAGAATATTCCTTTATTCGGCAGATTCGGATTCAGCTTTTTCAATTTCATCCAACTCATCACGGCTCAATTCAGTATCCGTAACATTTGCATGTTCAAGTACCACAGCAATCGCCTTAGCGCGATAGATACGGTCGGAGTAGGTGCTGCGTTGATCACCTTGAGCCATATACTGGGCAACCATTTCAATCTGGTCATCCATACCCATAGATTTAGCCATTGTGGCCGCTTCTTTTTCAAAGTCTTTATCAGTAACTTCAACGCCTTCGGTTTCACCGATCTCATTCAAAGTCACCATCGCCTTAATGCTCTTGATGGCTTCCTCTTCAGCATTGTTCTCAATATCTTCCATTGCAGCCTTCATAGTTTCAGGATCAGGCTGAGCTTGAGACAAGCGTTGGAATTCTTGTTGCTTATAATTAGCAGCTACAGATTCAATCATGCTCGCAGACATTTCAAATGTACTGGATTCAATGATTTGCTCAAGTGCACGGGATTCAGCAATACGGTTAGACTGTGACTCAGAGCTCTCACGCAACTTTTCGGTCACGCTCTCACGTAATTTATCTGTGCTCTCAAAACCTGCTTGTTCAGCAAATTCATCGGTTAATTCAGGAATCGTTTGACGCTTCACTTCGTTGATAGTGATAGTGAAATCAGCAGTCTTACCAGCCACATCGTCAGATTGGTAGTCTTCAGGGAATTCTACCCGGCATGTACGCTCATCACCAGCTTTAGCATCGGTCAATACTTCTTCAAACTCAGGGAAGAAACGTTTAGAGCCTACAATATAAGGATAGTTCTCAGCAGAACCACCAGAAAACTCTTTCCCATCAACCGTTCCCTTGAAGTCCATAATGACTTGGTCATTTTCTTCAGACTGGTCATCAACTTCCTGATAAGATGCATGCTGCTTAAGCATTTCATCCACTGCATTGAGAATGTCTTCCTCATCCACAGTAACCACTGGACGTTCAATGTGCAATCCACGGTATTTACCCAACTCCACGCGAGGAGAAACTTCAAAGCTAAAGGTAAATTCCATCGCCTGATCTTCTGGACGATCGATATCGCCTTCCAATCCTTTAATATCAGGATAACCAATAGGATTTAGATTTTCATCCTTAACCAACTTTTGGAATGCCTCACTTACCAACTTACCACTTACTTCTTTCTTAATAGCTTTAGAAAATTTCTTTTTCAACAGTTGCTTAGGAGCCTTACCACGACGGAAACCAGGCAATTCAGCTTCATCGCGAATATCCTTGAGCATTTCCTGGGTTTGGTCCGCTTCATTGATAACGGGAATTACCACAGCAACTTCATAGGCACAGTCGCCTTTGTAATCAACGTTAAATGTGGGGTCTTCCTTGAACGTGTACTGTTGATCGTTCAGTAAATCATTAGACATAGTGTTCTATCTCTCACTGGTTGTTAATCAGCCTGCACCGTGCAGGGCAATGCTTATACAAAATTTAATAATGGTGGGCGAGGCGGGAGTCGAACCCGCACACCTTGCGGCACTGGATCCTAAATCCAGCGCGTCTGCCAATTCCGCCACTCGCCCAACCTAAATCTGGCGTTCATTCATCTATTCCTCGGCGAGGCGACGCAAAAAGCGAAGATAATCTACAGAGAATGAGGCAGAATAATACCACACCACCCTAAAGCCCTGCAAGGAAAGGGGCTTCGCAATAAAATGGGTGTACAGGTAGATTATTAGTCCGTTTGATCCTCATCAGGCTTAGGCATATCAATAAACTCAAAAATACCAAACATCATTTCATCAGTGGATGCATTCCCATACCCAACATCAATATCTGGGTTCGGGTTCGCAGGATTCTTGGCTGAGTTGTCGTAATGAGCCAGAATGCCAACCTTAGAACCTTTGGGTAAATTAATGGGTTGTTCGGGATAATAAAATAACTGCCAGTCAAAATCATATTCAGGCACATCTAACAAGATCTTTTGTTCACCATCAGGATACGTAACGGTAAAACGCATATCCTTTCCTCGTAAATGCATATGCGGGAACATAGAAATAATCTGGACATCTTTTGGTATATACCACGTATAATTTTCTTCATGATTCTCTGCACCAGCCGGAATTGTAAATCGTGTATCCCCTTTAATTGCCCCATTGACTTCATGTTTTAACTCACCCTTCCCATAATACAAACCAATACGAGTTATATCGGTCGTGGCTTTTCCATTGGGATGATAATGCATATTGGCAATCAGTGTTCGTCCATTCTTTAGACGACGCCCCATACCCTTTGGGTATTCATTCGGTGCGGTCCCTACTGCCCAGGTCCCCAAGATATCAAAATCATCCTGCATACCGTTGGATCCATTCATGAAAATAACAACATGATGCGCGACATCACGATTCGAAGGGCGAATTTCAATCGCTTCCAGCCATTGTGATTCATCTATCTCTGGAGTGATCATCAAGTTCGGGAATATATCATCTCCATCCGCCGGTATTTTGACTTCAGGAAGCTCAATTATTGCATCCGGTACACCATGCTGCCACCCTTCAGTAAATTCAGGCAACTTAGGTAAATCATCAGCATCACCTTCAGGTGCGCCTCCCTTTACCCACTGCACTATCGTATCGATCTCTTCCTTACTCAATGTCGGATCATTTGAAAAGGCGCCGTGCGCAGGATCAGCAAACCAGGGCGGCATTGAACGTTTTGAAACATGACGCCGAATGGATTTTGCCCATGGCCGTGTTTCTTCATAATTCATTAAAGGCATCGGTGCAATTTCACCCTCACGATGGCAGTTCACACATTTGTCATACAAAATCGGAGCTACATCGTTCGAATACGTTGGCGTATCAGCAAATGTCGAGACACTTACCACCAACGTAATGGCTAAACTAGACATAATTTTTAATAAATACATTAATCCATTCCACTATAAACTGAACATATATCATACGATTTTTCATTATAAGGATAAAAGGGTCTATTTTTAAAGGTTAAACTTGATAATTGTAGGCCAACTAAGTACATTGAGTCCATATAAATAACGATAATCCAACATCCAAAGGTCACTATGAAATTACACACCAAGATTTTACTCGCCATGGTCATTGGTCTTATCGTAGGCCTTATTATGAATACTACAGGCAATCCAAAGGGTGCTGGATTTATCAATACAATATGGGTCTTTGATTTAATAGGAAAAGACATTTTTATTGGGGCCCTCAAAATGATCATAGCCCCCTTAATCCTCGCATCCATCATCACAGGAATCGTAAGCCTTCCAAGTGTAAGTGAATTAGGTAACGTAGGTACAAAAATATTTATCTATTACTTTGTCACCACTACCTTGGCAGTAGTCATTGGTCTGGTTGCTGTACTCATTATACAGCCAGGTAAACGCGACTCATCACAAGAAGTACGCGCCGAACGCGAAGCGGTGCTTGCCCAATACCGTAGTGAGTTTCAATCCCAAACAGGGCGTGATTCCCAACTCGATGAAAATGCTGGGGAATATCGTTCATTTATCGCTGTCAAAGAAGGCGAAAGTGTTGATGAAGGATTTGCCTCCAAATGGACACGTATGAAATCCACCGAAACCCGAGGTCCACTCGACATGATGCGCGAAGAAATCCTTCGCCCCATACTAACTAATCCATTCACATCCCTAGCTAAAAACCCGCCCAACTCCCTTGGGATAATCTTCTTCGCTATGTTGCTAGGTGTAGCCTGCGTCCTCATCGGCAAACCCGCAGCTCCTGTCGCAAATTTCTTTAAAGCCATGAACGAAATTATGATGAAGCTTACAATGTGGCTCATGGAAATCGCCCCATACGGCATCGGATGCATTATTGCTTCATTGCTAGCCACTTTGGGTATCCCAGCGCTCCTCTCTCTTATGTGGTACTGCATCACAGTCATCGTAGGAATTGGTATTCACATCACCATCATCTTTATCCTCGTCGCACTCGTCGGTAAAAAATCACCTATCGCCTTTGCCAAAGGGATTCGTGATGCATGGCTCATCGCATTCTGTACGACTTCATCAGCGGCCACACTTCCCGTTACCATTCACTGTGCTACTGAAAAACTCGATGTCGACGAAAAAGTCTCCAACTTCACACTCCCCGTCGGTGCTACCGTCAATATGGACGGTACAGCGCTTTACGAAGGAGTCGCCATCATATTCCTCATACAACTCTTTGGCGGACTCGACGATGTCCCGATAGCACTTACCTTTGGCAAGACGCTCGTTATCTTCATCACAGCCGTATTGGCTTCCATCGGAGCCGCTGCAATCCCAAGCGCCGGACTTATTACCATGGCCATAGTCGCCAGTGCAGTAGGACTCCCCTTACATTATATTGTCATCGTCTATGCGGTCGATCATCTGCTCGACATGTTCCGAACATCAACCAATGTGTTAGGCGATGCTGCTGGTGCAGTAATCGTGGATCAATTAGAAGGCAAAAAGCTTGACGAAGTGACACCATAATTTGCATGTTTTTTTGATTTATGATTAAATGCATATCTAGCATTTAATCCACTAGGAGTTGCATTGCATGAAAAAATTAAAAGTATTAGGTACCGGCTGTGTTTCCTGTCGCATGCTTGCCGATCTCGTAGAAGAAACAGCCCACCAAATGGGCATCGAATATACCTTAACCAAAGTCGGCAAAATCGATGAGATTACCGAATTCAATGTCATCTCCACCCCCGCACTTGTGGTCAACGGCGAAGTCAAAGTCTCCGGGCGTATACCATCGACCGATGAAATTAAGGACATGATCGGCGAATGAAATTAAAAAACTTTCTAAAAATGTTAACACTCACTCTGTGCTCTTTACTGGTATCTGGGTGTTCAAGTGAACCTCCTACACCCGATATCAATACCAGTGCGGTGATCCATAAAGCAACTGGTATAGTCTTCCCTTTTAATCAAAATTCATTTACCCGAATAGGAACGGAACAAAAAGAATCTTTATTTAGTGCCGATTATTTTCATATGCGTTCGGATGAAATTATCAAACTAAGGATAAATGTATTTCCCGTTAAAGGAAATACCCTTGCTGAAGAATTGGATGAATTCAAGCAATTCTTTAATGATACTGAAACCGATAAAGAAGCACGATTTGTCACAACCTTTGATGTCCCAACAGTCCAAGGCGACAAGATTTACAAGGGAAAAAAATCATTATTTCGGGTTAGCGATGGTGCGTTTATGAATGTCCATATTTTCGAATACGGTGAATACATTGTACGGTTTTATTATCGATACGCACGAGACCTTGAACGCGTTGGCGAATTATTCGTCAACGAGTTAAAATGGAACGGTGAAAAAGACTCTACGTCAGACAAGTAGGCTACTAATTGGCAATACAATACAGATGTTGGGTACCACGTAAATACAACTCATCCCCCACAACTACCGGTGAAGAATCAAATGCTTCATTAGGGTCCAACGAATTCTGGGCCAAGATTTCCAACTCATCCCCGTGTTTCAGTACAAACACAGTCCCAGCACGATCAGCAAGATACACCTTACCCGCAGCACCGACGGGGGATGCATAAATCTTTTTCAATCCCCGGAGTCTTTCCTTCGCATACAGCGCTTCACCCGTTTTAGCATCGACACAAGTCAGCACTGCATTTGTATTAGACAAGAAATAAATTTTATCTTCGTACAACAAAGGAGATGGTACATACGGTGTATCCTGATTGTATTCCCAGGCTATTGATGATGACCCCGTTAAATCGCCCTTTCCTCCCAATTTAATGGCTTGAAAGGCTGCACCGCGAAATCCACTGGAGCAATACACATTGCCAAATCCAAAAACTGGAGACGGAATTGTATTCACAGTCTGACCGCTAGATTGCCAAACAATATGACCTGTTTGAGCATCGTACGAACGAACAAAATTGGTCGCGTTCGTTAAGACTAGATTCTTGCCATCTTCCACATACCCTACTGGCGAGCTCCAAGTCGTTTCCTCATCGCGCTCTTTTTCCCACATGGGCTTTCCCGTAATCTTATTAAAAGCCATAATTTTGGAATCACCCTGATGGTCTAACAATACAACCACAGCATCACCAGCGATAGTTGGGGAGCTCGACTCGCCAAAATGCATACGTGTTTCCATTTCGATTAAGTCGTTACGCCACTGTTCATTGCCATCAAGATCAAAGCAATATAAGCCCTGAGACCCAAAACTAACCCAAAGCAATCTTCCATCGGTAACTGGAGAAAATGAAGCAAAGCTGGACGTTGGATGGTGCCCCTCATGCGGTATAGTCGTTTTGACCGTTTTCTCCCACAACGTTTTACCATTGCTGCGATCAATACAGATGATGCGAAAATCATAAGGAACCTTTTTATGAACAGACATCTTGCGCGTACCCGAAGAAGTTTTTAACTCCTCCACCAACTCAGGGCCTTGTTTTGTCTGGATAGCCGTTTGTAAAAAGAGTTTATTGCCCCAAATGATAGGCGTGGAGTGTCCATTTCCCGGTACCGGAACTTTCCATTTAATATTTTCGGTTTCACTCCACGTAGTGGGAGGATTACCTTTAATTGCAACACCATTGGGTGTAGGCCCACGCCACGTTGGCCAATTATCTTCCGGTACTTCCGCCTGAACACTACCCACTAAAAAACAGCACCCCAAAAACAAATTCAAAAACGAAAATCGCATAATTCTATTTTCCTATAGGTTCGACTCAATACTCCTAACCATATCAAAATTTATTCTTTACGTAAAGAATCCATAAAGTCTCTATTTAACCCCAATTTCAATGCAATATTCATACACAGGCAACAGACTCCAGCGACCAAGAATAACACCATCAATTGGATACGCATATCCACATTAGAGGCTGTTGATAATAAGGCCGGAATGGTCGCAATAAATGCAGATACACTCCCAATCAATAGACCACCAAACAACAATGATCCATATTCGATAAATAACATACGATACAATTCTTTAGCGCGAAATCCCAGCGCGGTAAGCATAGCGAGTTCACCTTGGCGCTCAACTATATTACGCAACACCACAACCCCCATACCGATAGTCCCAATGACCATTCCCAATCCACCCAACACCAAAAACATCGCCAAGTACGTAGTCTCAACGGCATAATACTCAAGTAATCGATCCAATGCGGGTAATATATGTAAGCCAGCACGATCAAAAGAACGACTTAATTGTTGGGCTACATCGTTGGCCATTTCTTCCGGTGCATCAATCAGTACCATCCGATAACCCGATTCCGAAGGATACAACTGGGTAAAATGTTCATCCGAAACCAAGATGGTTCCTTGAAAAACCGATAGGCGCATAGGCAATGCCCCAACTAAGCGAACCCTCACTTCATTCCCCTGCTCATCTTGGAACAATAAAATGGCACCCTTTTCAGGATGAGCCTTTTTCATCATATTAAACATGGCGGTATTCATATCGCCTACCAATGCCGGAATCGTCCCATCCGATTCTACCGTCCCCAGCAATTCCCACAAAGCAGGATCAGCAAACGCCTCACGTGAAATCATATCGCTTGCATGAACTCCAAGCACCCGAGGCGACTGAGCACGATTGAGATTTAAACAACTCGCATCGTCTCCATCCCGAACTTTTATCAACGAAGCCGTAACAGACGGATTTTTTAACGATACAGCCGGATTTTCTTCCAGCGCAATCGTTGAATCCGCCACTAAACTAAATCCACCCGTCCCCGAACTGCGTAAATGCGCTTTGCCTGCAAGATCCTCCTGCATAGCAGCCACGGAAAATACCATAAACGACCCACACGCCAACAAAGCAGCTACCGCCAAACTACGGCCACGACGTCGAGTTAAATTCCGTACAGCCAATTGTCGTACTGATAAAGTTTTCTTTGAATCCCGATCCGCCAAGAGAATCAACCAATGCCGGAGGAATCCAATTCCCGATAGTAACAATAAAGATCCAGCCGAGAAAAAAGGCATCATCAAATCAACCGACTCCGTCATAGGCGAAAGTACAACAATTGCCACTGCACAAACACAGGCAACCATAGATAAAATGTAAATACGCTTACCACGATAAAGTGAACCCGACTCAACGGTCGATTGGCTAAAATCATTGGACAATAAATCACGTGCGCTATGCTGGCTTTGCTTTCGTATAGACAAATACAAACTACATAAAGCACAAAACAAACTAATGATAGCCCCAAGTACAAATGTTGAAGCTTCACCATGGTAGAGGATAGACGCATTCGCGATAGCCCCTTGCCAATAATGACTCAAGCCATAAATCAATCCCTGTGTATATAGTGAAGATAGTAGGGCCCCAATAAGCACACCTGGAATGGCCACACCAATACTCTCACCTATTAACAAACGACGAATCGTTTTGGGTGTATAGCCGATTGCCAGTAAAGTACCCATTTGTGTCGAACGCTGCTGAACACCAAAAGCAAACAATAATGTAGTCAATAACAAAGCCGATAAGATTAAGAAAAAACTCATTCCCAAAAATAATCCGCCAAAATCCATCGCATTATCAACAGCCGCTAAGGAATGTTCGCGTACAGGTAAAAACACCAACCCTGCTTTCGCAGGATCAATAGCCTCTCTTAAAGCCCCCATAAGCTCATCAGCTTTCGTTTCTCCAGCAAATCGTATCGCAGTTACATCCCCAAAGCGATTCCCCCACATCTCTTGACCAGCCTTTAACGTCACAAAGCATTTAGGCGTTTCCTTATACTCCTCCCAATAGGCTTCATTCGCCTCATCTTCCAGCTTCTCATCATCCATCGGCATGCCGACATCCCAATCCGAACAACTCTCCACATCGCTCAAGCCCGGAAAATGCGGCATCAATTCAAGCTCAGTTGTTAACGACTCCATCTCAGCAATACTATGGACAGTGAAACTGCAGCTACGCTCAATGAATTCACCATTGGTTTGCAATTCAGCATAACTCAGATCAATAGCATCCCCAACAAGAACGTCCAGCGCATCAGCCGTCCAACGGTTGAGCACTATTTCATTATCAGCCATGTCTGATGGTACTGGACCCGCCACACCAAACGAGTACGGCGTAGATTTATCCTTAAACATGATTGAATTAACCAAATACGTTAATGTTGCTTCAGCATTCGGTATAGTCATTGCTGCGCGAGAAGATTCTGGACTAAAAAAGACTCGTTCACTGACCAATTGCGTGATACCGGAAGAATCAGAATGAACATTCAAGCCAATATCACCAGCTTCCCAAAAAGACCTTAAAGTATTATCCAGTGTTTCAGCATCGGATACTTCGCCAACCAACAAAAGGTTCGCACCCCGATCCAATTCAACCTGCTCCTGCAGCCAAGCTCGACTAATAAATGCATTATAGGGAGCCAACTGGCTTGGAGATAAACTAAATCGTCCCAGCTGAGCATCCGGTACAATCGCTTTTACTGTATATCGTCTACGCTTAGAGCGATCATCACCACTCCAAGACAAAGGCGCATCGCGAGACATTAAGCTGGGTTTGGCAACCCGTAGAGAAACCTCATCCCCCACTTCGACACCCAATGCCGTAGCCAACTTCTCACTCAATGCAGTTTCAGTATTTGCTAACTCAAGTGAAAACTCATCGCTAAACTCCCAAAAAGAGTGATCGACACCCAAGACATCGACTTGATTTACTTGAACCCGCTCAGCAGTGGTCGCCCCCTGTTTTATCGCCATTCCTTTAAGGTGCAATACTGCCGCAACAGGGGAGTCCAATCTGTCGTCTAACCTTGTAGCCAATTCATCTTTGAAGAAATGGTTTCGGGTATTGGCAACAGAATGTACTTCCCCTAAACGCATCGTTGCAAAAGAACGAAGGGAATAATCCACCGAATCACCTAGCAACAAAGCTCCTGTTAACACCGATGTGGATAGGACGATACCCAAGAACACCCCTAAATGAGAACGCCAATAAAATCCTAAACTATGCCAAATTAACTTAAGCATTAGACAGTCTGTGGAGATTCTGAATACATCTTACCCTCATCCAAACGCAAGATACGCCCCATTTTTTCTGCAACCGCAGGCGCATGAGTCGCCACAATCATGGCCAAGCCTTCTTCCTGATTCAATTCCAGCAACAATTGTGTTAAATCACCACTACCGGTTGTACTTAACGAACCAGTCGGTTCATCCGCCAGTAATACAGCGGGCTTATTAATTAAAGCACGCACAACCGCAACGCGTTGGCGCTCCCCACCCGACAACTTTGCAGGAGTATGATGTATGCGATGGCTTAAACCAACCCGATCTAAAAGTTGTTCAGCCCGTTCTTGAGAACCTGATGCAGATCCATTAACCAACGTAGGCACCAATACATTTTCAAGCGCCGTACACTGAGGCAATAAATGATGTGATTGAAAGACAAAACCAATGGAATTATTACGGATAGTCGCTTGTTGATTCGCATCCAATTCAGTATACACTTGGTCATTAAAATATATTGACCCGCTACTGGCTTCATCCAGCGTGCCAATAAGATTCAATAAAGTACTCTTACCGCAACCAGACGGTCCAACAATGGCCAATGATTCACCAGCGTACACGTCCAATGAAATATCATCCAGCACCTTTTCATCATTGCCGTCGTATTGCTTAGATATATGCTCAAGTCGTATTAGCGCATTACTTGCTGACATCACTTATTACCCTTTATAGCCAAATGCCGTCACCGATCCGTCTTCACTTCCAACAACTATCATATTGTGATACAAAGCCGGAGCCGATATCTCATCACTCACTTCATACGACCACAGTTCCTCGCCCGTTTCCAGGGACAATATATACAATAAGCCATCAGAAGTAACCACAACTTTATCCTGGGCAATTACAGGAGATTTTGGAGTGCCCAGTGAATCAAAAGACCACTTCTTTTCACCAGTCGCTTTATCCAAACCATACACGAAACCATCAAATGAAGATACAATTACCCAATTGTCATCCACGGCAGGAGTTGTAAATATTTCATCTTCACTATCTTCATTAGTCCAAACGACATCGCCAGTACTAAGATTCACTCGAAATACACGCCCGCTATAGCTTCCCGAAAATGCCGAGTTCTCCACAATAGCGACACCGCCAGCCACTTGGGACTCTTCATCAAATGTAATATCCTTGATATGCTTCTTTTCATTGACAGAAATCACATGCAGCGCCGCCGCACAACTGCCATACACAATTTGTCCATCACGTACAGAAGGCGAACCATCACAACGTTCCACACCCTCTGTGTCCCATAAAAGTTCGCCATCAGCATAACGAAGACTATGCAACGCGCCTTCTCCTTGCTCAACAATAAACACTTGAGCATCATCCCCATAGCCATGAAAATTAACACTACCCAGTACAGCGCCGCCTACATCATAAGTCCAAGTGGTCTCGCCCGTTACTTTATCAAAACTATACAACAAACCACTCATTGTACCGGCATAAACTCTATCCTGAAACAACGCCATTGGAGCATCAAAACGTTCGGTGCGTTCGCGACCGTCTACATACGGCTCTTGAAGGTATCGATGCTTCCACTGCTCCTGTCCCATTAAATCAACCGCAATAATATCGCCCTTAACAGCCGCAAAATATATAGTCGAATCATCGGCTACGGGTGGAAACAATACCCCTGAATTTGCCTGATAGCGCCACAACACTTCTGGGGAATCGGGTAAATCCATATCCACTTCACCCGTCAGTGCCGTCCCACCATGATAGGTTAACCACTCAATCCCTTCCGATAAATCAGGAGCTATTTGACTACTAGAGTCCTCATAGATCACTTCTATATCATTAGAAAACCAAGAAGAAGTTTGAGAACCCAGCCAAACCATCGCAATGATAATAATTGCAGCTATAGGAGCCGGGATGCCTTTTTTAGGATTGTTCTCTTCGATCATACCAATGCCTCATATACCCTCACGACCTCTTTGGCCATTTGATCAACTGTAAAAGTATTCATCACAACATCGCGCCCATGACTTGCCAAATCATCGACACGTTGACGATCCAATAACAATGATTTCAGGGAATTCACAAGAGCATCTGGATCAGTTACGTCGTACAACAATCCACCTCCAGTAGCCGTCACAACTTCACTAAAACCGCCAGCATCCGGTTGGACTACAGGTACCCCCTGAGCCAAGGCTTCTAATATATACAATCCAAAAGCTTCCCCTTCATCAGCGGGCACCGACATCACAGTCAACGACTGTATAAATTCACGGCGTTGATCAGAATTAAATTCTTCTAAAAATTCTGCATCCTGATCCAATCCCAGTTGAGCCAGTTTCTTTTTTAAGCCAGCTACATACCCAATGTCATCCCCATGCTGGCCCCCAGTAGCACGCAACTGCAGATTCTCTAACCCAGGAACCCTTTTCAATTCAATAAATGCATCCACTAAACGACCAAGCCCTAAAGAATAGGTCATTTTAGACAAGTATCCCAATACTGGAACATCCGGACGTGCAGGCGGATGTTCACCAGGATGAACCTCAACGCCCAAATACGCAACACTCATTTTCGAATCAGGGATATTCATATGACCTGCCATAGCATCGGCATACCATTGACTAACCGCAATAAATTGGTTCACATGTTCTACATGCTGTGCCATCGCCTCCCAGCAACGTGCTTCATCCTCGTCACGCATTCCATGAATCCACGCTTTCTCATCTTGCAAACTACAAATGATAGGAACCCCCAAAGCCTCCTTTAAAGGGGCTGCCAATCCAAGCAATAGACCATTGGAAATATGAATGGCTTCGGGCTTTTCTTGATCGCGTAACCACTCAATCAATCTATCCAATTCCTTTTTTTGACGCCCTTCAGGCCCCTGCAGCATCGAAAAAGTCATTCCGCCCAATTCAGCTGCGGCTGTAGCCCCCTCCTGGGTAGCAGCTTTTTTCAACAACCAACCGGTATCAAATAATTTATCCAACCACCGTGGGGTTTTTCGGAAAATGGAAAAACGTTGTTGCAAATAAACATTAATACCACCAAAAAACACCGGCGTGTCGCCGCTAATCCCTTCAGAATCAATTAGAATTGGTAAATACATCGGCACCATGGTCACATCATGCCCCTGCTTACGCAAAGCCTTTACAAGCGAGCAATCCCGCATGCAATTTTGACAATAAAATGTACCACCCGCACCCGGATCGATATGCACTACTTTCATCTTACAAAGATCTCTCTCGGCTTATAAGGGTTAAAAATGAAATTCAACACAATAATCCTACCATTTACGTAAATCTAAACAATGCAATGTTTCTTGGCTACGCACCAATAACTTCCCATTACTATAGGCCATCGGTGCCCAATATTTTTTCTTCTTATTATCCAACACCTGCGCGCTGGCCAATTCCTTATACTCACCAGTTGAAGGTTCTATCAAGTGCAACATTCCAGTACGACCATCCATATTTAAGATAAGGCCATCCACCAGAATCATATTCCCCAAATCAAACCAAGGCAACCCTTCTGTATCCTTCGTTTTCCATTTCACAGCACCATCAAAACTCACACACGACATACCATCTTTACGGCTGTTCTCATTATTGTTCATATAAAAATGATCACCCACAACCAAAGGCTGATGAATTTGGCTACCAAGATTCTTGTTTTTCCACAACTCTTTTGTCTTAAACTTACGACCTGATTTAGTCACTTCAATCATTACGGAACCTGAATCATAACCCCCTGTGATAAATACACGGTTATCAGGCAATACCGTTGGAAATGGAATAGGTATTTTGTTTTCCCAACCCGTATACTCCCAGAGTACTTTTCCATTTTCCAATGAAAAACCAGCAACATTACCCGGATCAACCCGAGAGTTGGCAAACGCCATAATGGCTTGGTCTACCCCATGAATTTTACGGATGATAGGCGTTGTATAAGCCAAGCGTCCAATTTGAGGAGCTTTCCAAACTAGCTTACCTGTTATCTGGTTAAATGCCGCAATTGAGGCTTCAGCCGACTGAGGCGCCACAATGACTAAATCGTTGTGTAAAATAGGCGCCTGGCATATCCCCCAACCCGGCAAACGCTTCAATTTAAAGTCTTTTACTAAATTCTTGTTCCACACAGGTTTTTTAGTGTCTCGATCGATACAATAAAAATCGCCCATTACCCCAACAAAGAATACATGTGTATCCGTTACCGTGGGTGTTGTCCGAGAACCGTGATAACTGACCTTGCCCGGTGCATCATAGCTAAAATTCCAAAGCTCCTTGCCGCTATCCAATGAATACACCCGAAGCATATCCTCTAATTCACCATTACGGTCAACAACAAAGACTTCACCATCTTTTACAGCAGCCCCGCTAAACCCCTCACCCAAGTTTGTCGACCACAATTCAGTGGGACCACCCTCAGGCCAAGTACGCGCCAGCCCCTTTTCGCTAGAAACACCGCTACGATCAGGCCCTTGGAATTGAGGCCAATCCGCAGCAAATGCTGGTGCGATATACAAGCCGCCAAATGCAAGCAAAAACAGTAAAATAGTCGTCAACTTGCATACAATTAATTTGTGGTGCATAATGCACTCCTCTAGTAGATTTAACGCAAATAGCGTTCGATGTGTAGACGATTAAAACAATCCTAGTATTAAAGCGAAATAGCGTATCAAAGTCAATAAAAACAGCTATAAAATAAAGTCTTAGATTCGGGAGGAATTGACCATGCAATACCGTGTCACCATGCAGTTCATTATTCTAACCATTTTGAGTATTGGGCTTATTCCAACGATTCACGCCGAAGATTGGCAACAATGGCGTGGACCCAACTTAAACGGCACAACCAATGCTACCAATCTTCCCTCACAATGGGATGAAAAGAAAAATGTATTATGGTCCTACGATATGCCTGGATACAGTTCAGCTTCCCCAGTCGTTTCCAACGGGCGTATTTTTGTTAACTCAAACGATGCTGAAGAAAAAATGCTTTTAGGGATGTGCTTCGACCTTAAAACAGGCGATTTACTCTGGTCTAAACCCCTTTCTAAAGTCAATAAATCCGTCCAACGCAACGACCTAGCATCCAGTTCTCCCGTCGCCGATGATGCAATGGTCTACTTCACCTTTGCTAGTGGAGAACTCATAGCCCTCGACCATGACGGCAATGAGCAATGGCGTCGTGACCTTGAAAAAGATTTTGGGCCAATTAGTATGCAATTTGGGTATACCAGTACCCCACTACTTTTGAAAGGCCGCTTATACCTCCCCATACTTCGTGCCCAGTGGGTCCCTCGTTCAAAATTAAATGAATCTACCGATAAACATTCCCATGTGGTAGCCCTCGATGCAAAGACCGGCGATAATGTATTTCGTGTGCATAGACCCTCAGATGCTGTAGCCGAATCCTATGACTCTTACAACTGCGTCGTCCCTATGAAATTCAAAGGAAAAGACATAATCGTTGTGCAAGGAGGAGATTACACCACCGGCCACGATATCAATACCGGTAAAGAAATTTGGCGATTTGCTGATAATCCAGAAAAACAACATCACTGGCGCCTTATACCCACCCCCGTCATCTGTGACGACGTAGTCTTCTGTGGGCAACCCCGTGGTTCAAGAGCATATGGATTTCGACCCGATCCCGATAAAAAAATGGATCTCACAACAGCCGACTGGATATTTGATGAACGAACTACGGACGTAACAACTTCTGTTTACCACAACAAACGACTCTACATCGTAAACGGTGTGAAGAAGACACTCACCTGCATCAATCCAGCAAACGGTAAAGTGGTCTGGCAAGGTGATCTAGACGGCTCTGCTCGCTTCTGGTCATCCCCTGTTATTGCTGATAATAAACTCTACTGCGTAAACGAAGACAGCGAAACCGTAGTGGTTGATATTAGCGATGGCTTCAAACTCTTAGGCCATAATCAAGTAGAAGTGGCCAGAAACAAAGCCAGTTTAGCCATCGCAGACAACAAGCTTATCCTGCGCAGCGGTAAACGCCTATACTGTATCGGACAATAGACAAATGGCTCAGCAACACCCGCTATCCCCAGGAACACAGCATTTAATAACCCCAGTGTTATCCCCTTCGGGGGTACAACATTGCATCGGTACACAACAAGATGACTCGCCCTGTATCGGGACTCCATCTACATAACTAACCAATGCCCTTAAAGTGGTACGCCATTCATGTCCAATTTGCCGACCCGGAATAGCCTGGTCTTCCAAAAGTGTTTGTACAATAGCAGTATCCACTTTTAACACTGCAGCTGCTTCATCAATCGTTAATATATCGTCTTGAAGGTTCGACATAATGATTTCCTCCCAATAAAATCTCTTATCACTCTAACACAAACCCTATAAAAAGTATTCACAGCAGAACGTTTAGACAAACATGATAGAATATCCATAAGCATACACCAACACCAACACCAACAAATGGTACTTTCATGACTCTTCGCAATACCATAACCGTGCTACTACTCATTTTCGCACTGGGCAGCCTTGCATATGTATTCTTAAGCCCCAAAGAACAACCCGGCATTATCCCCTCACCGTCTCGACCCGCTCATGATACCACCATCGTTGTAGAATCAGTAGAACCCGATTTCGCCGTATATTTCTTTTACAACGACATCTACTGCAGCACCTGTGAAAAACTTGAAAATTACGCCCTGGAAACCATCAAAAATACCTATGCCGATGAACTCACAGCAGGCACCATGCAATGGAAAACCCTCGACATGCGCACTCCAGAAAACAAACATTACGTGGAAGAGTTCGGACTCTATTCGAAATCCATAGTCCTTATCGCATTTAAAAATGGGCAAATCCATCGATTCAACAACCTTGAAGATATTTGGGATAAAGTAGGCGATAAAGATCTATACAATACCTACATCAAAGACAGCCTAAATACCTTCATCAATGAGGCCTCATGAGCGATTATACACTCGCTATGGCCATCGCCTTTTGGTTAGGCATACTCACAGCCATCAGCCCCTGCTTGATGGCCACAAATGTCACTGCGATCACATTCATCGCGCGAAAAATTGACAATACCCGCTATGCGCTCATTTCCGGACTGTTCTACATTTTTGGACAAGCCCTCGCATATATCATAATGAGTGCCCTCCTAGTAAGCAGCCTGCTTTCTGTACCCTCAGTATCCCTTTGGTTACAAACCTACATGCTCCGACTTCTTGGTCCACTCCTCATCATCACAGCACTATTTTTACTCCAACTACTCTCTTTCCATATTGGAAAAGGAGTACTCAAGGAAAAAGCACAAAAACGAGCAGAGCAAGGTGGACTCTGGGTGTCCTCTCTACTTGGAATCGTTTTTGCCATGTCCTTTTGCCCAACCACAGCCGCCCTATTTTTTGGCAGTCTCATCCCCCTTGCAGTTACGCATGAATCCAGCATATTCCTTCCCCTTATGTACGCCCTCGGAGTTGCCGTACCAGTCTTAATCTTTGCTCTAATTATAATGCTCGCCACACACCGTGTCAGCAAAGCATTCAAAAGCATTCAATCAATAGAAAAATACGCCCGCAACATCACCGGCGGCGTATTCCTTCTTATCGGAATCTATTTCACCCTCGCCTACACCCTCGACATCATATAAAAACTCCCTCCTTGACCAAATTCAAGAAGGGAGTTAAAAAAGTAGCGCTATTAATGCATATGAATTACAGCATACCGTCAGTAAAGCCAGCATTAAAGAATCCATTGAGTTCCGCATGGTATAAAGTACTTGGGAAGGTATCGCCTTGACGAATAAATTCTACATGGCCATCCATATACAAGGTGTTGCATCCACCCGGTACGTGATTGTATCCAATTCCGCCACTAACAGAAGTACTTACGGTATCCCACATAATAGGTAAGGTCGATTGCGCTTCAGCCGATCCAGCTGGATTATTAATGTCCGTAATCATGAAACGCTCGATACCCTCTTTAAGGCGCAAGATCGTATCGCTACCTCCACTTCCTGAAGTGGACAAAAAACCTGCCGGTAAAGAGAGGATTGTTTCAACATCGCCAAGATCAACATTCTCGTCCAGCTGGTCATCATTGGCAGGATTAAAATCAATGGCATAAATATTATTCCAGGCCGAAACACCGAAATACTGCAAAGGCGTTGTATACTGAGCCGCCGGATCTGCAGGGATACCAAAGGCTGTTGCATCAACATTATCCAATACATACCCTAAATAATTATAGCTCTCGTCGCCATTGGTAATGACATCTTCAAATGCACAGGTATTGCTACCATCATCTATAGCTTGCTTAAGAGGATTCTCCTGACCGATACGGTTATCACTAGGGCACAACAACACATTTAAATCGGATAAATATTCAGGATAAATTTCACTCATCAGCGGGATAAATGTTGGACGTTCACGAATTGAATCGGGATCACAACCAACGGCAAATGCCACCAAACCAAAAGGCTGTCCGCCATGCGTACGGGGAAATTTGTTGCCGTCGGACTCATTCGCATACATCTTCAACACCAAGCCCATTTGCTTAAGGTTGTTCTGACAAGATGCGCGCCGCGCCGCTTCACGTGCACGTGAAAGCGCAGGCAATAAAATCGCTGCTAAAATACCAATGATGGCGATCACCACCAACAACTCAATTAGGGTAAAACCTCTTCTGTAATGCATAATACGATAATTCCTTGGAGTTAAGTACTGCTACGTAGTATATAAATATAACAAAAAAATATTAAAGGTCTGTTAAAGTTGGCACATCACGTTTGAGCTCTATGTCAGTACTCGTATGGCATGCAAATACATCTTCGCCATTCCGATAGGCAATTGCAGCCGTCGGACAAGCTTGAACACATTCAGGGGCTGACTTTTTTAAGGCTTCCTCAAAATCATGATCAAAAGGAACCTGTATTTCCATATCAAATCCACGATTCACAAAGGCCAGCCCAATATCTTCATCATGCTTTTCAGCAATGGCCACACATAAACCACAACGAATGCATTTACCAGGTTCAAGAATCACATTCCCTTTACCCAAAATACGTACATCCGGCTCTTCACTGGCATAAAACTTTTTCTTCTCCGCACCATAATCCGATGCCCATTTACGCAAGCCACAAGACACCCGCTTACGGCAATCACAATGCAAACACCGACCGGCTTCCACACGAGAATCCACCAGTTCACCTTCTATCTTGGGTACACTAATGGCTGTCTTGTTCTCTAGCAATTTACTAAGGTGTTCTTTACCGATTTTTCCATATTTCGAATCAAATAATTTTGGAGGCGGATCATTCTTGATGCTCTTAAGATACTTATCCACCCAAGTCGCCGTAACTTTTCCATTGCCCACCGCGCGAACATCAAGCTTATGTTCTTTGGCTTCAAAAACCTTACCGCCCGGTTTTGTTACATCATTACAGGCCACAATCACCGCATCATACTGAGTCGTGAGAGCATCCAAATCACCGTTGCCATTGATCTCGGCGTTATAATTAAAATTCACTCCGATTTTACCAATAAACTCAATTTCATCATCCAGCACTTGTTTGGGGAGTTCTTCTTCACTTAAATGGCGTACTTTACCCCCGGCTTTGGCTTCACGCTCGTACATCGTGCAAGCATGCCCCGATTTGCGCAATACCCAAGCCGCTGCCATCCCAGCCAAGCCCGCACCAATAATTGCCACATGCTTCCCTGTATCATCCGGGGTGTCCAATAACTCAGGATTTTCAACAAGTGCCCGGGCAGATACTTCACGGTGCAACTGCTTAATCTTCATTGTCTCGTCATAACTTTTCCGGCGACAAGGATTCTCACACGGTGCAGGACACACATAGCCCAACGTCCCCGGGAATACCAAACCATTGGTCACCGTATACGCGGCAGAATCCAGATCACCCTCATAAATCTGACGCATCATCACAGGAATATTCATATGGGCGGGACATGTATGCGTGCACGGAGCCTCACAATCGCCCACATGCTCACTAATCACCAATTCCAAGACATCCTTACGCGCCGAGCATACATCACCGCTATCGGTCTCTATATCCATGCCATTTTGACACATAGTTGAGCATGAAGGATGCAATACCCCAGTATTGGAATCGCGCATCACACACAGCATGCACGAATTCATCGGCTTAACGCCTTCCCAATAACACAAGGTAGGAACTTCTACGCCCATCGACTGTGCGGCATGAATAAGGGTAGTACCTTCCTCGACCTCGATTTCCTGATTATTGATCTTAAGCTTTACCACTACGTGATTCCTCTAATTGACGCGATCCGGCCAAAATGGCATCCGTTGGACACACCGGCAAACATGCATCACATCGTGTACACAGATCCAGATTAATATCATGTAATTTAAATGGCGTTGATTCTATGCAATTATCAATGGGGCACACTTGCTCACACTTTGTGCAACCAATGCAGGTATCGATAATCCAATAATCAATTAACGGTTTACACTTTCCAGCAGGACATTTCCCATTGATATGGGCTTCAAATTCCTCGCGGAAATAAGTCAATGCAGTCAACACTGGGTTCGGAGCCGTTTTGCCCAAGCCACACAAGCTTTGGTTTTTAATCACCTGCCCCAACTCATCCAGTAAATCCAAATCACTCGCCTTGCCTTTTCCTTCACATAGACGCGTTAACATTTCTTTCATACGCATAGTACCGATACGACACGGCGTGCATTTACCACACGATTCATCCTGCGTAAACGACAAGAAGTAGCGGCACATTTCAACAATGCAGTCGGATTCATCCAATACGATCAATCCACCCGATCCCATCATCGCACCGATTTCAGACAAGGCCTCATAATCCACAGGCGTATCACCCAAAGCAGCAGGAATACACCCGCCAGATGGGCCACCCACTAACATCGCTTTAAAATTCAAATCGCCATCAATTCCGCCACCAATATCGTGAACGATTTCATTGATAGTGATCCCCATAGGTACTTCGATCAAGCCCCCATGGCGAATTTTGCCGGCCAACGAGAATACCTTAGTACCCTTACTTTTATCCGTACCCAGTGCCGCAAACTCTTCAGCACCATTACGCATGATCCAAGGCACCATAGCCAAGGTCTCAGTATTATTAATCAGTGTTGGACAACCCCATAATCCTTGTACTGCCGGATACGGCGGCCGAATAGTAGGCATACCGCGCTTGCCCTCAATCGAAGCAATCAAAGCAGTCTCTTCACCGCATACAAATGCCCCAGCACCTTCTTTGACACTAAGCTTCAGTGAAAAATCACTGCCCAAAATATTATCACCTAAGAGTCCTGCATCTTCACACTCTTCGATCGCTTCACAAATGCGCTTTGTCGCCAATGGATACTCTGCACGGATATACAAGACACCCTCATCCGCACCCACAGCCAATGCGCTAATGGCCATGCCCTCAAGAACTCGATAGGCATAAGACTCCAAAATCATTCGATCCATAAACGCACCAGGATCACCTTCATCGCCATTGCAAATTACATACTTCTTCTCTCCGGGTGCACCCTGAACAAAAGACCATTTACGACCCGTAGGGAATCCAGCGCCACCACGTCCACGTAAACCACTGTCCAAAATTTCCTGAATGATTTTTTCCTGAGACCAACTATCCTCATTACGATCACGCAGCTCAGGTTTTTCACCACGATGCTTAGACAATAAAGCGATACCTTTAGTCTTACCATAAAGGCACTTCTCAACAGCCATGAAGCCACCACTGCGTAAATACTCATCCAAACTCGCCGGATCTATATCTCCACGACCTTCAGTCGCAATATGTACCTGCTTATTCAAAAAGGTCGAAGTCTCAATGGGCTTGTCACGGACATCGGGACCATGCCGGTCCACTAAAGTATCTTTATCTAAGTCAGCATACAGCTGCTCCGACCACTTCATTGCAGTAGCACGTAACATAGCTAAAGGGTTTTTAGCCTTAAAATGGCGTGTGATAATTTCAGAAACATCCTCTTCCTGAACATGCGCATACATCGTGGCAGGCTTACCATCTTCCAATATTTCAATCACAGGAACCTGGTGGCACATATGTACACAACTTACATGTTTCACCGGCACATCAGAATTCAACTCGCGCAAGGATTTCTCGATTTGGCGTTCAATACGATCCGTACCGCTAGCGACACAACACGAATCCAATCCGATACGAATTTCAGCTCCGTTGTGTTTTACTTTACGCTCTTCAAAAACTTCAACGTCATCGCCTTCAGCAGCCCGTTTAGCAAAATCTTCCAAGACATCGTCTACACCATCCACCTTTACATTGGCATAGGTAATATCATCTAATTTCATCGCAGGCGCTAAAGAACAACAACCCAGACAAGCAACTTTTTGAATAGTATACTTCCGGGCTTCATCGGTATCTTCACCAGCCTCAATACCAATCTCTTCATTCAAGGCTTCCAAAATATCCTCAGAGCCTTTCACGTGGCAAGCGGTACCGTCACATAAACTCAGTACATGCTCACCTACAGGATCACGACGAAACTGTGTATAAAACGTTGCCACACCCTCAATAGAAGCCGGTTGAATCTCACTTACTTCACACACTCGCTCCAGTGCAGCACTAGGCAAATACCGATACTTATGCTGAATGGCCTGAAGAATTGGGATGACCGCCTCTGGGCCGTTTCCGCATTCATCAACAATAGCATCAATATCGCTAATTTCGTATTCCACCATGTCAAGTTGCTCAGACATCAGCTTTCACCTTCAATACAAATCAAATGTTCATTGGTACGTATATAAATTCGTTTATCCATAAACGCCGGAGTTGCAAAAGTTTCTTCCTCACCCAACGATACACTGGCAATAACCTCTGCCGTCGCACTTGCCCTCATGATATGCATCGTGCCTTCCATATCCAAGAGATAAATCTTATCGCCAACCAGCACAGGCGACGAATAAAAACCATCACTTAATTCTTCGAGCCATAATTCCTCACCCGAAGCGGCATCCAAGCAGACCAATTCGCCAATACTCGTGGCAAAATAAAAACGCTCACCATCACCCAATGGACTGGAAACTTCAGGCAATAAATCATCGTATTCCCATTTCAACTCTACCGCATCAGCAGCCATAATCTGGATACCATTCGCCATAGCATACTCATTGGCCACAAATACCATACCATTGCTATAGGCTGGCGAAGGAGCAACCTCACCGCCCAGACACTCAAGTGCCCATAATTCAGTACCATCTGCTGGGTCATAAGCGCGCACATGCATTTCAGAAGCCAAAATTAACTGAGGACCAAACTCCGTCGGTGCAATAATAGGCGATGCCCAAGAAATCTCGTCTCGCGGTGTAGCCCAAACTTCTGCGCCCGTAGCAGCATCAATTGCAATTACCTTCGCTTCAGAATTCTGGTCCATCTGTATAAAGATATTGCCTTCATACGATAGTAAAGAAGACGAGTGGCCATAATGATTATCAGGAAGCCCTAAATTGCGCCCCCAAATTAAATTACCATCAAAATCATACGAGGCAATATCGGCATTCGCAAATATGGCAAACACTTGATCACCATGCACAGCCAACGTAGATGCAGCATGACCCGTTTCCTCATTCACTTCAAGCGGTTCAGCAGGTGTGCCTGGAAACGGAGTTAACGCGCGGGTCCACACCAAATCTCCCGTTTCGGTATCGTAACAATAAATCTCCCGATGTTCCTCATCTGCGCCACTAATGAACAAGCGGTTTCCCCAGATGACAGGAGAATTGGTACCCCATTTAGGAATCTCGACTTTCCATTTTATATTGGTACCAGCTTCCATATCCCAACTGGTCGGAGCGTTCGCAAATTTAGCTACACCATAGGCACCAGGACCACGAAAACTAGGCCACTGCTCCTGTACAGCATCCCACTTAGGAAACTCCTTCTTCACAATTTCAACGGCTTCATCAATTATCGTGCCGTCAACACCACCAACAGTTTGTGCGCCATCAACCTTGGTAACCAAATGGCTTTCGGTAAAATAGGAAGCCATCATCCCGCCCCCCAGCAAGATCACTGCGCCCCAACTAATTAAATTACGTGCTTCGGCCAAAGCCAAGAATTCTTTTTCAGCAGTCGGAACCTCAGCTAATTCAGGCAAATTCGGTTTCCAGCGTGTCATATTCTTGAAAGCAATCATAAAAACTGATACACCTAAGAGCAACAAAATGGCACCAATGCGTAAATGGTTTTGAGTGGTAAAATAAGCCTTCCGTGTCAGCAAATCTAAATCTTGAATACGTTTAGCCAACTCGGCATCTTCTTTAGGAAGAGCCGCATATTCGATACGCATCTCAGTGAGCATAGTATTATCCACCGGATCCGCCTGACGGATTTGCAAATAATTGATCACCAACATTACGAAAACGATAAATGAAAAAATACCCGATACAATAGTAAGCATCGTGGAAACGCGATACATAAATTCGTTCTTTTCAAATTCTTTCTTTTCGAGCATACAACTTCCTGAAATTCCTTTATGAAAGCAAGGACACTAAGCGACCTGTGTGCCTGTTTCGGGTTCTTCCTCTACAGGACAGTAAGGATAACACCGTCCACAACTATAACAAGATTCTTTATGAGGCGTGAAAATTTCACGCTTCTTAACAATACATAATCCCACCAATTTAAGGCTAACAATCAACATAATAAAAGCACCAAACCAGGCGCCACCCGTTTTGAAATTCTCACGGATCGCATTCGCTTCAGCATGCAATTCCGCAGTGGTGACATTGCTTGTACGGAAAGTATCCGTATCTAACACGCCAGTGACCGGAACACCCTGAGCAATCAAATTGTCTTCCTGCGCAATACGCTCACTCAAGCCAATTGAAGGGTGCATACGAGACAACGGCTCATACATCATATAACCGACCGCTGCACCCGCTAAGATTAAAAATGGAGTGGCTAATAAAGTTAAACGCAAACGGCGAATCCCTACCGCAGGTTTATCTAGTAAATGCTGAGGAGTTGGCATATCAATCGCATTATAAGGACACGAGTCCTCGCATAAACGGCATGATACGCATGGAGACGGCGGTATATCCAGATGGAATTTTGAGAAATAGGACATCCATCCCAACAGCACACCATACGGACATAAGAAACGACAATACGGACGAGCTACAAAAATACCCAAGGTTAATATTGCAGCACCGGCCAGAAGCATGTTGTAGCTATGGCCCATACGGTACAAGCCAACAAAGGGATCATAACGACATACCAAGAAACCAGCTCCGGTAGCTACACCCAAAGTGGCTAATCCCAGATAAATGTAACGCCCTAAGCCAAGCACGCGTTCGAGTGCGGGCGATATACGAATCGGAGCAATCGCGACCAGCTCCTGGATAGCACCTAATGGGCAGACCGATGCGCAAAAGACACGACCAAAAAATAGGGAAAACAATAATGGCAGAACAAAAAAGGAAACAACAATAGCCGATACCCCAACATCCGGTAAAAAGACTGCCGCCATAACGTTTTGTGTTGAACCCACTGGGCAAATACATCCATTCCGGTAGAAGCCAAAAAAGCCCAACGAAAATATACTCATAATAAACAAGGCACGACGCGAACGCGATTTAAAAACAAACCACGTAGTCAACGACAGCGCGACAAATAAAATTACTGAATCCCACCAACCAAAGCCCGTCGTAGTTTGGTTGGGTTCAGGTGCATAAATATCCGGAAGTATATACTCCGTCTGAAAATCAGGCGGCGGAAACTTTAATTCAATTGCTTCCACAGAAGTACCAGCAAAAAATACACACAATCCTATGGCGATGTAGAGTAAATGCTTCATGCTTTTGTCGTCGATTCATCACCTGTAAGATAGATGTAAGGTTTAGATGCCGGCACTTCGCTAAAGCAATCAGACGGGCACGCTTTCGCAATAGAGCATTCGTTACAATTAATACACACATCCTGGCGTATCTGCAGATAAAAAGAAGCGTTACCAAATACCAAACACGCATTCACACATTTTGCGCACCCGATACAGCGGTCTTCATCAATGAGATACTCATAATAAGGGTCTTCAATATAAGTACGCTTGATGGCAGCCGTTGGGCACAACTGATTCTCTGCGCCCGTATCGCGATCACGCGAACCAGGTTGCAAATACCCAAAGCATAAATCGCAATACCCGCAAATATTAAATTGGTTTAAGCATTTAACAGCAGAAGGGGCCAACACACAATGAGTTGCACAACGACCACACTGAGTGCACTTACCCGGATCCAATTGCCAAACAGTTCCCTCAGCTTTTTCACCAGTCGCTGCCCATGTAGCACCCGCAAACCCTACAGCAGCCGTGGTACGCATAAAGTCACGTCGGTCAAATTTCTTCAGTTCGCTCATCGAGACCCTCCTCTCTTTCAGGTAAGGTGCATCCCTTATAGTCCCAACAAGAATCGCAGTAATTGTGGTTAAAACAGTCACTCACTTCACGTGAGCCATGCATGGCCGCCAAGCCAACAGCTGTAAGGCCAAGCATCATGCTCTTGCGCCCTACACTGTTCAGGAACTCACTCCTGCTTACGGATTCATCTGGTGTATCCATTTTTCACTTCCTTCTCAGTCACTATCAATAGCAAAAAGCTTTAGGCCGCTCCCGACTCATTTTGTGTTTCAAAAACACGTATTGCATTTTGGCGAGGATCCAATACCAAAATCCGATTCTTTGAATCTACCACCATGTCTTTCAATGACTGTTCCCGCGGAAACAGTTTTGAACCGGCGACAAGCTCTTCATACTCGCCATTTGTTACATCATATATTTTAATTCGTACCAAGCCTTTTTCAGCTGTTACGAGTTTTCCGTCTTGAGTAAAAGCTACATGCGTAGGATTGCAACATCCAGTAAAGCCTTTCAAGTCTAACATTTCCGGGCGATACCATGAAGTTACTATAGAACCATCTGAACGATAACGTTCCATCCCTAATTTACCCGGATTTACCACCCAAAGATTGCCTTCATCATTTACCGCTAAGTCTAAATAGGGACTCGGCACTTCAATTCCCGGTACATCCTGCTCCTCGTTTTTTTGACCAATAGAATTTAATATAGTACCTGATTGATCATACTGAATCACCACTTTATTACCCGCATCCGCTACATATACATACTCATCCTGTAAAGCAATAGATGTCAGGTAGGGTTGATCATCCAATTCAGCCCAAGAGGCCTTTTGTTTACCGGTAGCATCCAGCACCTCAATATGATCTGAAAATGCCACATACAAGGTGCCATCATTGGCAACCGTTAAGCATTTAGGGCGTCCTTCAATTACAAAACGGCCAATTTCAGCTCCGCTCGCACCAAATACAGCTATCGCATCCTGTCCAGCAACATATAAGCGACCATCAACACCAACAGTCATTGCCTGAGCATCATTCAGCTTCGGATCAATCGAAGCCGATTCAACATATCGAGAATCCACTTCATCCAGCTGTGCAATCGCATCCACGTCCTGTTGAATTGTCATCACCGGTTCCTGAAAGCCCGATTCGCTCAACAGCGCAAAATACCCTAAACCTATAGCCGCCATTACAGCGCCCACCAGCCAAGGATGTTTCGTTCTGCGTACAGGTTCTTTCACCAGTCCAATTCCTCTATCAGCTCGCGCCTAATTCGACGCAAATTAAATGATCCATATCTCTTAAAAACATACGCGATCCCGCCAAGGCCATAGGCCCCCACGGATCATGGCCATCAAGCACCTGCGCTTGACCCAATTGAATATACTCAGAATCGCTCGATTGCAACATGGTTAACACACCATGATCATCAAGAATATAAAATTTATCATCCGCCAATAAAAATGGACCCAGCCCAAATCGGTTATCACTACCACTAGACCATTTCAACGTGCCATCAGTATTGTATGCCACGAACTGCATTTTTAACGAACCACCATCTTTTGGAATGATCCCATAAAACAAATCATTGCTAAAAATGGGAGTTTGTTGTTCGCACGAAAGTCCTTCACCCGGTGCTTGGCTATAAACAACATCGACACTATAGGTACCAGTAGTTTCATTGATTTTAAGCATCATATTGCCGGTACCATACCCAGCCGTCATCAATATTTCGCTATCGGAAGATTGTACAGGGCTCGGTGAAACCACCTTCGCGACCCAAGGCACCTCCCACATGATTGTACCCACATCCTCAGGCTCAGCAGACACAGCAACCACACCACCCAACGCTGCATAAACATACATTTTTTTACCCAAAATTGTCATAGGCATAATAGAAGAGTGAGACATATCCCATTCACTCTCATTCGGGGTAGTCCACAATATCTCACCCGAATTGCAATCAACCCCCATCATCAATACATCTTCACCGCAAGGGGCTAAAATAACCGTTTCATCAACTATCAATGGACACTGTGCGGCATACCATAAAGGTTCTTTAGTCGCATAATCACTCTGTAAATCTAGCCCCCATTTATAATTACCGGTTTCCGTATCCAAACATACGACATGACATTTAGGACCAATCGTAACGATAAAGTCTTTGGTAACTGCCGGTATAGTACGCGACATACCATGATTACGTTTAATCATGACCTTATACGAACGGCGCCACAATTCAGTTCCATCCGCCAAAGCAAAAGCACGCAAAACATCTTTGCGTTCATCCTCATTGTAATCCATCAAATAAACGACATTGTTGAACACAGACGGTGCAGCATAACCCCCGCCGATTTCGACCTTCCACAAAATTTCAGGACCATTACTCCCCCACTTACTAGCAAGCTGCGGAGAATTGGTTACGATATTGTCAAAATTAGGACCACGGAAAGAAGGCCAATGCCCCTCGATTTCAGGTGCGATACCATCAAACGATACAAAGACTCCCTGAAGATTCGCTTTGTTAGCTAACGATGCTGCACCAGAAGGTAATCCATCATAACCAGGAATTTCAGGTTGCAATAACCGTGTCGGATCACTATTCAACCATACAAAGATTGCAAAACTAGACATGATAGATCCGAGCATGCAAACGAATACCGACGTCCAAAACGCTGCACGTCTGTTTTCGTCCAAAACTTCTATCCGATCACTAATGCTCATAAGAACTTTCCTGATTAGCACTTAGAGAGATTTTCATCCACCGATAAGTAAGTGTAACCTGTTCACCAATACTGAGTCCAATTGAACCTTTGCAAAATTTACATTATTTACATTATTTACATTCAATAAAATGATTAAATAACGTGAATTCTAAAACAACGTAGGTGACCAGTAAATTCCTATAAATAGAGCTTTTATCTATGTTGATTTAATTCATAAATATAAGGAATTGGGAAGTGCATTAAAATTATGGTAAAGTCAGCAATATTATAGCGTAAATAAAAAGGGAATAAGACCATGATATTGCCCCTAATCACGAGTATATTAATGACATTTTGTATCATCTCCGGAGCCGTTGAACGCCCCAACATTCTCTGGCTATCCAGTGAAGATAATGGCCCCCATATAGGTTCCTACGGGGATCATCTAGCAACTACCCCCAATCTTGATGCCTTAGCCAGTCAAGGTACCATCTACAAAAATGTCTGGTCCACCCTCCCCGTGTGCGCCCCAGCCAGAACCACCATCATAACCGGCATGTACCCATCATCTATCGGTGCAGAGCATATGCGCAGCATAGTACCACTACCCGAACACATAAAACTGTTCCCTCAATATCTCCGGGAAGCCGGCTACTACTGCACCAACAACAGCAAAGAAGACTACAATGTACCCAAAGGTCCCGATGTATGGGACGAATCATCAAAAAGTGCACACTGGAAAAACCGTGCAAAAGGTCAACCCTTCTTTGCCGTATTTAATTTTACTACTACACACGAAAGCCAAATACGCAAACGCCCCCATTTAGCCGTTCACGATCCCTCAACCATGAAAATCCCTGCCTACCATCCCGACACGCCTGAAGTGCGTCAAGACTGGGCGCAATACTACGATAAAATCACAGAGATGGATGCTCAGGTAGGACAAGCACTCGAAGAACTAAAAGAAGCCGAACTGGCCGACAATACCATCATCATGTACTGGGGCGATCACGGATCGGGTATGCCACGTTCCAAACGCTCTCCCACCAATTCAGGTTTACATGTACCGCTCATCGTTTATATCCCGGATAATTTTAAACGAATGAAACCCAAAGATTATGGTACCAACAAACAAAGTGAGCGTCTGGTAGCGTTTATAGACTTTGCGCCCACACTACTCGCCCTTGCTGGTATCGAAATCCCTGAACACATGCAAGGTCTTCCATTCCTCGGAAAAAAGAAGCTACCTAAAAAAAAATACCTCTACGGAATCCGCGGACGCATGGACGAACGATTTGATCTCGTTCGAAGCCTTCGTGATGAACGTTACGTGTACATTAAAAACTACATGCCCCACCGACCACACGGTCAATTTCTCACCTACCAAATGCAAACGCCCACGACGCAAGTTTGGTTCGATTTATACAACCAAGGAAAACTAAACATTCAGCAAGCCTATTTCTGGGGCCCAAAAGATTCAGAAGAACTCTACGACCTTGAAAAAGATCCCGACGAAGTGAACAACCTCGTCAACAGCGCCATACATCAAAAGATCCTCAAGCGCATGAGTGCCGATTTAATCAATTTACAAAACCAATCCAAAGATGTCGGTCTTGTGCCGGAAGCCGACATGCTTACTCTACATGCAACCGACCGAACTCCCTATGAAGTGGCTCACGACAATGCTACATTCAACATCACCCGAGTCAATGCAATTGCACATCGTTCAACCGGCACCACCTTTGACGAAAGCCTGATTCCATTTTTATCTGATGCCGATCCAACTATCCGTTACTGGCTAATCACCGGACTGCTCATTCATCATGCATCAATAGCTGAACTTCCCATGGATGATATTCGCAACCTTCTCAACGATCCCTCACCCTCCGTTCGTATTGTAGCCGCAGAACTACTTATAAAAACTGGCAATGACGACGACATAAATAATGCACTCGCCCTTCTGGCCAAACTCAGCAACCCCCAAAAGCAACACCCCATTACCGCTGCCTTTGCACTCAACGCAGTCGACTACGTTGGCGAAGCTGCATACCCCATTTACGAAAAACTCAAAAAATTTCCTAATAAACAAACCAAATCAACAAGAACACAAAAATACGCCCCGCGCATGCTTGAATTAATTCTTGCAGACAAACAATAACCAAAAATAAAGAACAGGTAACCATGAACAAAGCACTTCATCATCCACTATCTAGACTAATCACCATTCTATGCCTCATTGTAGTTCCAGCATGGGCACAAGACTCTACCGATTCTATAGCTGAAGAAGCCATTGATAATGTTACCCAACCAGTAGTCACCCCTGACGCACGTATCGCATCCCCACGCGATACCATAACTACATTCCTCAAAGGGGCTAACACTGAAGCGGATAACGGCTTAGAAGACGCTATTCTTACTCTAGATTTAAGGGAAGTGTCTGATTCATTGAAAATCGATATCGGCGAACCCATCGTCTTTCGTCTTAAAGCCATCCTGGATCGTCATGACATCATTGACCCCGAAAAATATCCCAATAAAGCAGACAGTACCAATCCATTTGTGGTGATCAAAAATCCTAATAGTAAAGGCCAAGACATAGAAATTATCCCCATTCTCCTTGCAGGAAGTGTGCTTCCGGAATGGAAATTTTCAAAGGATTCACTCGATATCCTCGATGAACTCTGGGACACCCACTATAAAGATCTCGACCGTGTAGCCGGACTCGAAACACCGGAAAAGAAACTCCTTTCCCTAACTATACGAGACTGGAACGCTGAAAACGTTCCTTTCCTCATGAACGCCCCCTTCATATTTGAAAATTGGAAATGGTTAGGTATGTTCATTTCGATCCTACTTGGAATGATCATCAGTCGAACCATTTCAGCAATTCTCATTCGAATGGTTCGACGCATATTCCGGGAAGAAAAAATGAAACTAGATGAAAAGCTCGAACGCGGGTTTATACGCCCCGTTCGCATAGGAATAATGGCATGGGTTTGGTGGCTCGCAATCAAGCCCCTCATGCTTCCCGAAGGGGCCCTATCTCCACTCAAGACAGTCATTATTACCATCTCTTCCTCCGCATTCGTATGGTCCATCTACCGTCTCGTCGACATTATAGGTAGTTACATCAGCGAAAAAGCCCGCAAGACCGAAAACAAATACGACGATCTCGTCGTACCTCTTATCGTACGTTCTCTTAAAATATTCGTCATATTCATCGGATTCATATTTGTTTGTCAAATGAATAAATGGGAATACCAAACAGCACTAGCCGGATTCGGTCTTGTTGGTATGGCAACAGCGCTTGCCGCACAAGACACGCTCGGTAACGTCTTCGGGTCAATTACCGTCCTTGTCGACCGCCCCTTCCAAATCGGTGACTGGATACAAATTGGTGATGTCGACGGTAGCGTCGAATCCGTTGGCATACGCAGTACCCGTGTACGCACCTTCTACAATTCAGTTGTCACCGTACCCAACTCAACCTTAACCAATGCCATTGTCGATAACTACGGTGCTCGAAAATACCGTCGATTAAAAATGAATGTTGGGGTGACATACGATACACCTCCCGAAAAAATCGAAGCCTTCTGCGAAGGTATTCGAGAGCTTATTCGTCAACACCCCTATACCCGTAAAGACTACTTCCATGTCTATTTAAACACCATGGGAGATTCATCCCTCAATATTCTGCTCTACTGTTTCCATGAATGCCCCGATTGGTCAACCGAGCTGCGCGAACGTCATCGCCTACTGCTCGATATCATTCGTCTTGCGCAATCCATGGGTGTAGAGTTTGCCTTCCCTACAAGCACGCTCTATATGCAAGCACAAACCGGAGACCCAAAAGGTATGGTGTCTATCGAAGAAAACAAAGCCCTCGAAGAAGGGCGACGATTAGCATCCGAAATTGTATACGAAAATCTTGGGAAAAACACTACACCCCCAGCCCCCGTTACCTTCGATGCTATTCCCGCTTTAGTGGATAACGATGGAGATTAGTCCCAATTACTTAGTATCCATAAAGTCCTGAAACGACTCAGACTCGTTTAGCATCTCAGCCAAGGCCTCATACCCCGCAGGTATGGGGTGGCTAGCATCCGCATACAAACCACTCGCTAAAGGCCCTGGTGCACCATAAGCAAGCTCTTGCTCTTCAAGCCAAGCAATCATATAGTCTTCATACACTTGATACACGGCACGATTCTCTTCATTTAATAAATGCTTATTGAATGGACCAAATAAAACAAAGACTTTGTTACCTCTGGATTGTAAAGTTTCAAGAGCGCGTTTAAAATATGCCCACTGTAAGGAGTCTTTCGGAGCCACCCAGGAAAAATTCTGTAACACTTCGCTCTTATCCATCCATGGAATAGGTGCACTAGGCGCTTCATCCAAAGGCATAGGCATTTCCAACGTCAGTACACTCAATGGATTCCTTGTAGGATTAGCCATAGTCCATATCGGTAAATCCAGTTGCCCAAAATACGCAATCCGAAAATGCGTATTCAACTGAAACAAAGGTATGTGATGGGTAATCGCAATACTCATACGATTCACACTTGATTCACGATAAATGGGTAATTTTTCCAAAAACTGCGGCACCAATCGTGGGTGATTAAACCGCATCGGTTTTCCTATCTGTAAATCACGCCGAAGTGAAGTCATCCACAGTGGATTATAATTTAAAATCACTTTACGATCGCTAAATGCATCCCCATAATGCTCCACTAATCCATATAAGGCGACTGGATGAATTCCATTAACACCTAAATTGGCAAACTCAATATCACTTTGCAAAGAATTCAACGCATGAGACAAAGTCTCGTCAGGTTTTACATACTGCCCCCAAATCACCGAATCTCCAATCATAGGGATAACGTCCGTGCGATGTCGAGTTGTATCTGCAAATTGCCCATATACCCAATAATCATCACTTAACGTCGACGGAACACGGTAATCTTCAACCAGCTTCCAGCCCTCTAGGTAGGACCACATTCCTGGAATACCTACCGCACACAGCATCATAATCAATGCGATAATGACCCATTGGCGTAATGACAAACGAATAGCGTTGGCCCCAAATGGAGCCTCATCTAAATCATTTTGCTCTATCTCGAAACGTTGATCACGCATTACACCATCCTAAAACTGAAAATAAATAAAAGCATTCTCGTTGGCTGAAGAAAATAACACCACGAATAAAAGCATAATCATCACCAAAGCCATCTTCACAGGGGCAAACTCCAGCACCTTCTTTGCCTTAGACTCATATAGAAATTGATAAATCCAAATAGAGGCAATCATGAATAGTGCGACCCAAGGATAAGCCGGATCACTTATCCAACTCGTCGAAAAAATTCGTATCACAATTATGCACGCTTCCCCTACATCGGCAGCCCTAAAGAAAATCCACGTAAATGACACAAAGCTAAATACCATCAACTGTTTGATAAATTTCGGTACGTACTCACGATAGACCTCACTCTGCTCCAATTCACGAGTGGCCATCCGACCCAATGCATGCAATACACCCCAGATAATAAAGGTCCATGCGGCACCGTGCCACAATCCGGATATCACCATCGTCAAAAAGATATTGCCATACATCGCAAAGGTTCCCTTGCGATTTCCCCCCAAGGGAATATACACATAATCCCGGAACCATGTGGACAAACTAATATGCCAACGAGACCAAAAATCACCAAGATCCTGCGCCAAATACGGATTCTTAAAATTGAGCATCAAATCATAGCCCATCATTCGTGCCATACCCCGCGCCATATCTGTATACCCACTAAAATCAAAATAGATCTGCCAGGCAAAAGAAAAGGTTGCCAACAATAATGCGCTCGCCTGAGTCTCTTCAGGGCTTGCATAAGCCTGATCAACATACAAAGCCAAATAATCAGCCATCACCGCTTTTTTAAATAGTCCGACTACAAACAAAGAGAACCCATCAGATACATGCTTTTGAGTAACTCTTGGTTGAGAAGCCAATTGCGGCAATAAATGATTCGCCCGTTCGATAGGGCCAGCCACCAGTTGCGGAAAGAATGAAACAAAGGTCGCATACCGTAACCAGCTCAATTCCCGATCTATGCGTCCCCGGTAATAATCGATAGTATAACTCATCGATTGAAAAACAAAAAAGGAGATACCAACCGGCAACGTAATATCCGGGGTGCTAAACGCAAATTCAGCCCCTACAGTTTCTAACAGGGCATTTAAATTATCTGTGACAAATTGTCCATACTTGAAAAATCCAAGTAAAAAGAGATTATTAAAAACACTAATAAACAACCACATTTTTTGACGTGAACTTTTCGCCATTCGCGATACCACGTAAAAATCCAAAGTCGTCGAATACGCAATAAGCAATAAATATAACGGGTTCCACCAGCCATAGAACACATACGATGCCAGAAACAACCAAGGCCCGCGAAAACGAGTGTTTCGTATTAATAGAAACACCCCATAAACGATCAGGAAGAATATAAAAAAAGGCCAAGTATGAAAAAGCATAAAGTTATTGAAGCGTTGCCTCCCCATCTGTTAGCAGACGTACACAACGAAATCCATATGCATCATACCCGAAGCATACATCAGCCAATCCAGGGGCTTCACTGAAGCGTGCTGAAGAGCGACACATACCTTCATCGCTATCCCAATTACCGCCACGTAATACACGCTCATCCCCAGCTCCATCGTTTTTGGGGTTATCGGAAGAGCTTTTACCATAGAAGTCATCGTTATAAATATCGTTGCACCATTCAGAAACATTCCCATGCATATCATACAATCCCCATGCATTAGGCTTCTTTTTTCCCACAGGCTGAGGGGATTTTGCTGAATTAACTTCATACCAACCATGCTCTTTCAATGAAGCATCCGAATCACCAAAAGAATACGCAGTTGTAGAACCAGCACGGCAAGCGTACTCCCACTCAGCTTCTGTCGGCAATCGATAGCCGTTGGCAGAATAATCGCACTCTATCGTTTCGAGATTGTAACAAGGAGTTAAACCCTCACGTTGTGAACGCAGGTTGCAATACTTAATTGCCGCAAACCAACCCAATTGTTCAACAGGTTGTTTTGGGTTTTTATGCTTGGATGTGTTTGTTCCCATCAATGCCGTATAGGAAGTTTGAGTAACTTCATAAGCGTCCATCATAAAAGCATCGATACGTACCGTATAGGCTGGCGCTTCATCAAACTCACCTCGATCATCACCCATGATAAATTCACCCGCAGGTATAGATACCATAGGCAATACACCAGCCTTGGAATCCACAACAGGAGTAGAGACCTCAAGAGTACCTTCTGTGCCAGGAGAAGAATTTTTTTCTACGCTGCACCCAAGGGTAGAAAGCAGCAATGTTAAACCATAAACGAAATGACGCATTAAAATATCCTTAAAGTAAACCGTCTGCTTAGTGACGTGGGGCTTCATAGTTTACCGGTTTACTTAACACTTTTTTGCACCGCTCACGAACCAACTTGGCCAATTCAACCGTCTCAGGATCATTCGCCATAGCCATGGCCGCACGTTGACGGATGATCTTAACAGCCTGACGACACTCAGCCACCAATTCATCCTGATTATAACCAATTTCAACCATTTCAGCGGTCAGTTCTTTACATTTTGTGAGGGCATCACCGCCACTATATCCAACTAACTTAGTGCGAAATTCACTAACAACCTCGCGCGCATAAGCAGGTGTTTTCATTCCAGAACGACGACGTTCAATAACCTGATCAAATAAAAATAACTGTTTTTCCATATCCTCGATAAACACTTTGGGAGAATCAGCCTTTTCCTCTATCACAGCTAAAAACAATCGAGTCTCATGTAAAAAACGTTCATACTCACCAATACGCCCACGAATCATTTGTATAAAGGCAGTTACATCTTCCAGGTTTTGAAGCACATCCTCTCGTTTAGTGGTTTGCTGATTCGAAGAATAAATATCATTCAAATTATCCCGCACTGTACACGTCGGTAAACCTTTAAATTCTTGGCCCTGTCCTTCAACATCCAATATATACTCACACGGTCCCTGGCCCAAAGTTGATGTTATGAAATCCGTAATCGTAAATTTATCTACAGGAGTATCGGATTCTCGATTAATCGGATAAATAATTGCTGGTCCCCGAAAATGGGGTCGATATTTTGATTCGCTAATATTACTCGTTCCTGACAATGCCTGAAGATAACCAGCGCCATTTTTATCAATCCAGCAAGGATACAAATAACGTCCCATGCCCGGAGTAATCCGCATGCGTGCATGACGACCACTCCACCAATCCTGATCGGACCACTGATCCCCACTACTTTTAAAAATATTGGTTTTGCGAAATTTACCATCCTCCATTTCCACAATCATTTCCCAGCTATCGGTTAATTTGTCCATGCGTTGCCAATCCACACGCCAAACAGCTGAATAAGGTTGTGACCACTCCAAAGCAATCTCTGTGCCACTATCCAAACGTCCTATATAACGCTCATGCCAAATGTTGGGTTCAGACAAAATAGCTACCCAGACATTACCACCATCACCATATGCGATTTCAGACTGTTCAATCACCCGCTCACCATTAAGTTCACCCAACGTTACTTGGGCTTCCTGCTCACGATCTTCCCAGATAGACATGACAATGGCATTACCGCGATCCACCATATGCATTAAAAAATGTTCACTCGGCAACTCAGCTTCATCCACCTCAACATCAGCAGCATGAATCACAATATCATCTGCAAAAAAGTCAGGCATGACGACATGTTCAGTCGGCGCAACTACCGATAAAGTCTTCGTGTCATGAATTGCAGCCGTTTTTACAAAAGCTTGCCCCACATTTAATTCGACGTTGATCCCGAGTTGCTCACCGCTTTCACCCGTATAGATCGCGTCAATCACAACAATACTATCGTTATTCTCTACAATACTTAACTGAGAAAATATTTTTGCTTTACTAGACCCCTTAGGTACTAAGATACTCTGCAACACAGGACCAGAAGAATCAATAGAGTACAATTCCACCCCATGACCCGTTTGGCGAATCACCACAATAATTTTATCGTTATGAAAAACAGTATCCCCGCCAAAAGAATACGCCAAAGCCGATTCAGGCACAGATTTCCAGCCACCTAAATCAGCAAACGACTCAGTGCTCAATTGTTGGCTATTACCCACATTTGAATCGTATAAATGCACAAAAGGATCATCACTTGCCCATTTAATTTTTGGACTTCCACCCATAAATTTAATAGCAACAAAGGCGACAACAACTACGACACCTAAAAGGATAAGATTTTTCTTACTAGACATAACAACGCACTCCTTGCTTACTTTACAGATTATTCAGATTTCATTATCTGCTCTATGTACTGCATGATCGTGGTAGTCGATTCATTTATTTCAGGTTCAGATTTCAATCGCTGCTCAATCAGGCGAAATGCCATACGGCACTTAGCCAACGTTCGATCTTGAGCATGCCCTATGCCATGGAGATCATCCACAATTGTCTTCATGGACGATTCCCATTCTTCTTTCTCAATTAATTCAAAAATAGATGCAACTAACGTCCCGACATCGTCCTGAGTTCTTCGTTTAGGAGCCAATGCATCAATAGACTTGTATAAATTGCCAAAAAGCCGAGTAATCTCCGACTCAAGACCACTCCCCTTAAACTCAGAATCAGCTATAAGTTCCTCTAGATGTACAGCTTGCTTTTTATAATCCTCAATACGAGCTTCAGAATGAGCAACATGAACCAACATATCGTCACACCGTTCCCGAATTTTTGACACCGATTTAGCAGCCCGCTTGCGCTTAAATAAAGACTCCACCCATTCCGAAACGAGTGCAGGTGTAGGGGTTGACTGCGCATCAAGCCCTTCCAAGTCCAATATATACTGACATGGCCCCATCCCTAAGGTGCCCCGCATAATATCCACCAGTACGAAGCGATTCAAAGGTGTTGCTTCTGTGCGATCGATTGGGTACACAACCAAAGGTACATCACTCGATTCTCCTAAAATAGGCAACTGAACCATCGGAGTAGAATCCTGAAACCAACACGCATTCTCTCGTAAACCAAAAGCAGATACCACTGGATTATGGAGTTCCATAAATGTGGATGAATGAGCAATCTCATTACCCTGAGAAACAAAGTTGCCACGCCACTTCGCCGAATACGGTGGTGTCCAATCCAACTTAACTTCTGCAGGAGTATCGATTGGCGACAAAGCAACTGTAAACCAAATGTCAGTAAGTTCAGAAAAAGCCAGCCAAACCGATTTACCCTCAGCACAATCGATTTCAGATCCAACAATTCGCCGCTCACTTTTTTCGCCAACAAACACCCCGCGAATTGGCCGACGTACCTCTTCAGAAACGCAGGTCATAATAACATTACCCTGATCGCTCAGATGCACATAAAAATTCTCTGCCGGCAATCCAATAGTATCTGTGTGCACCGAATTAGGCGAATACACCACATCATCCCCAAAAAAATCAGGGATGACCAAAAAGTCAGTAGCCGATTGTATCCGTAACGATTGCATACCCTCTACAGAAACGACCTGTACATGCGGTTGCCCAGTAGTCAATCGATAATCCACCTCAACACTCTTGCCCATAACTGAATACTGAATCCGCACCGTTCCTGCACCTAGATTGCATTCAGTGACACGCAAAGAGCTCTTTTGACGCGATGGAATCCCTGGCTTCGTATAAGGAAACACTTTAGCTTGAGGCTTGAGTATCCCTTCCGTAAGAGTATAAATTTCACACACCAAACTCTGCTGCCGCAATACTAGAACCAACTGATCATTTAATATGACAGCATCGCCCTTAAATGCATAATCCAAGACATCCTCGGGTACCATGATCCAATTTGATTTTTGTTTAATCGTTTCAGGACTTAAGGGCAACGAAGAAGGTGATCCAGTATCCAAAATATACGTAAACATAAATCCGGTTTCTTCGATTTTTTCATTTAGATCGGCAGTAGCTCCAAATGCACTGATACAAAGGATAGAAACAAAAACACCTATACGAAGCATATAAGACATCTTATTTCCAATCAGGATTCATATCGGAACCACCAGAAGTCAATTTAGTAGGATAGCCACCTTTTATAGGTACCAAATACAATTCCCAAGGACCATTTTCTGTGGCACCTTGGCAATACACAATGTGATCACCTTTCGGATTAGTACGTCCATACCGTTGAACACCAGCCTGAAAAGTCACCATACGATTCTTTTTACCATCCGGTTTCACCGTGCATACATTGCTTTCCGTTTCATACACCAGCAACGATCCATCAGGAGTATAATGCGGTTCGCAAGCACCCTTTTTATCATATACCTTTGTAGGTGATCCACCCTTAGAATTCAATACATAGATACCATTCCCAGCATCCCAGCGTGACGCAAAAGCGATTTCCTTACCATCAGGACTCCACGCAGGTCCAGAACAAAGTGGCCAGTCTTCAGGGGTAAGAACGCGTTCTTTAGCAGACTTCAACTGTCGTAACCAAACACGCCCATCGCGTCGAAAAGTGATCATCGAGCCACTGGGTGACCATTCAGCCTGATCCCCATCACATATTCGTTGAGAATAACTGCCATCGGCTGACATCACCCAAATACCGACTGTGCCACCCACTGTCGAGCTATATAAAACATGAGAGCCATCCGGACTAAACATAGGGTCAACATCGTGACCCTCGACCTCCATATTCCTTAATTGACTTAGCCCCGAACCATCCGCTTGAACAGTCCATAGTCGCCATGCTCCAGAACGATCACTTGAAAATACAATAGTACCTTCCATGGCTGCTGCAAAGACTGAAAAAATGCCCTGAAGTGCTATTAAGAAAAATAAAAGCCAAACCAAACGCACCTCTTTTAATAGACTACAATAATTCATGAATGGACCTACTCCTTGTTAAAATTCTGTACAAATCCCCGCACTGTTTTACAGAATTACTTCAATGATACACAATAGGTAAGAAAAAATAAACCAATCTTTCCAAAATAATAAACGACTTCAAAGACCTAATAACAATCCAAATAAACATCAAAAATACTCTCATTTATAGCTATTTTTCTAAAAAATGACTAGAGATAAGTACATCATTTCGATTTTGTACCACTGTCATGATATAATTTCCAAGTATTTATCGATAATTTGGGGAATTCGGGGCCTTAACGCTCAATATTAAGGAAAATTCGTGTCAGATATTTTTTGTGGAATAGATTTCGGGACCACCAATTCCAGTGTAGCACTATCGGATGGACAAAGAGTGCAAGTATTGGACCTAGATCCAAATAATACCAACGTTACTTCACTCCCATCCTTACTATATATTTCAAAGGATGGAGAGCATATTGTCGGGCGAGATGCAGCCAAAACATTCATCGAACGCAACGTAGATCGAGAAGTCGTGGTCAAACAAGTTGATTTAGGTATTCATATCCAAGGCTATGTAGGTGGCGAAGGCGATAATTCATATGGGATTACCCAGCGCAAAGACTCATTCGACTTTACCGAAGCGGTCAATGCCAAGGCTATGGTAGAAGTTAATTCACCAGGCCGTCTATTCCAATCCCTTAAAACGCTTCTGCGCATGAAAGAATTCAACGGTACTGAAGTATTCGGTACCAACTTTCAAATTGAAGAACTCACCGCAATTGTATTACGTAATATCAAAGCCAAAGTCGACAAACAAGCCGGTCGATCGATCAACAAAGCAGTCTTTGGTCGCCCAGTTCGCTTCTCCACACGTGAAGAAGAAAATGAAATAGCAGAAAGACGTTTACGTACAGCAGCAAACCTTGCAGGCTTTAAAGATATCCAATTCTTCTATGAACCCGTAGGCGCATGCGTTGAATACGCTATGACAAAAGAAAAAAAGCAACGCCTTCTCGTCGTCGATATCGGTGGCGGTACATTTGATGTATGTATCATGGAATTCGGCGGTCAAAGCGGTACCGCTGTACGCCTCAAGAATAGTAAAATCCTCAGTGTCTCAGGAATCCCAATCGCTGGAGACGCCATCGACCAAGAAATTATCCGCGAAAAAATGTTCCCCTGTTTCGGCAGTAATGCGCGATACGGTCCTGCCAATCTTCGTTTTCCACAATATCTCTTCAATTCGATTATTGATTGGCAAAACATATACAAGCTCAACACCGAAGAGACCATAAACTGGCTTATAGCAGCAGAATCCAGTTCTGATTCATCAGAACAAGTTCGTGCACTACGCGCGCTCATCCAACGTAACTTTGGATACCCCTTGGCACGCGCAGTTGAAACCGCTAAAATCGAGCTCTCCTCACACCCCAAAACACACATCGAATTTCAGAAAACCGATATAGGTATTAGTGAGCCCATCGAGCAATTAGAAATGGCTCATATCATTGAACACATGCTTGAGAAAATGGAAGAATCCCTGCAAGAAGCCGAAATTCTCGCAGGCATAAACCCCGATGAAGTGGATTGCATACTTACCACTGGCGGTACCAGTCTCATCCCTGCAGTTCGCAATATGCTTAAAAAAAGATATGGCCATGATAAACTTCATCAACGTGATACCTTTACCAGTGTCGCCGCTGGTTTAGCCATCGTCGCCCAACACACATAAGAGCCCATTATGAACCCTCGACCCACCGTACAAAATGCTGTAACACTCATCACAATATCCGGTGAAGATAAACCCGGTATAAGCTCCTCATTATTAGGGGCACTTGCTGAGCACAATGCCACCATCCTTGATATGGGGCAAGCGGTGATCCATGAAACACTCTCTTTAGGCATTCTGGTGCAAGTTCCCACAAAAGATAGTTGGAAATCCGTCTCCAAAGAATTACTTTTTCGAGCCTATGAACTTGATCTTAAAATTAAATTTCAACCAGTAAAAAGCGATGAATACGAACATTGGATTTCTGAACAAGGTAAAGCTCGCCATATTATTACAGTCATAGGGCCAACATTAAAAGCTTCCCACATAGCGCAATTATGCGATATAACACACAAGCATGGCCTAAACATTACCGTAATCACACGCCTCTCAGGTCGTCCACACTTAAACGAAGTATTTTCATCCGACACCAGTGCCTGTATCGAAATGCACGTACGCGGAACTTCACCCGATCCAAATGACATGCGCGAAGAGTTTCTTCAACTCTCCCACGAAACAGGTGTCGATATAGCCTTCCAAGAAGACAATGTATACCGTCGCAATCGCCGCCTTGTAGTCTTCGATATGGATTCCACATTAATTCAAGCCGAAGTAATTGACGAACTAGCCATTGAAGCAGGTGTCGGTGAGCTCGTTGCTAAAATTACAGAACAAGCCATGAGAGGCGAGATATCTTTTGAAGAAAGTCTAAATCAGCGATTAGCACTGCTCGAAGGACTTGATCAAAGCGCTCTAGAGTCAGCGTACAAACGAATAGACCTTACCGATGGTGCCGATACACTAATCTCCATGCTTAAGCACCTTGGATACAAAGTCGGTTTGATTTCAGGTGGATTCACCTACTTCGCCAATCGATTAAAAGAACGACTTGGCATCGACTACATCTTTGCTCACGATTTAGAAATTGTCGACGGAAAACTTACCGGAAACATTACCAATGAAGTAATCGACGGCGCTAAAAAGGCTGAAATACTCACCCAGATTGCCAAAGAAGAAGGTATAGTACTTGATCAAGTAATCGCAGTGGGTGATGGAGCAAATGATCTCCCCATGCTCTCTCTAGCCGGTTTAGGTATTGCGTTCCAAGCCAAACCTGTCGTGCGCGAAAACGCCGAGCAATCGCTCTCCACAGTAGGCCTCGATGCAATTCTCTATCTCATAGGGGTGCGCGATCGTGAAATCCTTGCACAAGTGCGGGATAAATAAGGCTACTCAAAAAAGGACAAGATAGACTGTTCGATTTTCCAAGCTAAGCTCGCTTCCGCCATATCAGCCGAAGCCAACAGCTCACTTTTCGCCAACACTTCACCGCCCAATACTGCCGAAACGGTACCAATCCTATCCCCTTTTTTTACAGGAGCAGTAACCGATTTAGGGTGTTCCCAAACCAACTCTATATTATCCCACTTATGACTAAGCACCATCAGTTTAATTTCATTACTCACCTCCAACTGCAAAGTCGGTGTCTCACAATTCGCCACAGAAACCTTAGGGGCCTTTTCGGTCCCCTTAGCTACCAACTGCCCACGCTTAAATGCTGCTACACCTTCATCCAGCAAACGCTCAGCTTCATTAAAACGTTTTACTTTATCCTGATACCCCATCAGTACAGCAATGATTCGGACACCATTTTTTTCGATCGTCGAAGTGACACAAAAACCCGCTTTACTAATAAAACCCGTTTTTAACCCATCCATATCATCACGACGACGAAGCAATTTATTTGTGGTATATTTCTTAGCTTCTCCAGGACGAAATTGCAACTCGCGCATATTCGTCCATTTCAATACCTGCTCTTCTTTTACACAAGCCTGAGCCAACAACGCCATATCACGAGCGGTAGTAGCATCATATGGGTTACCCCAATCCGGTGGTAACCCATGAACACTATGAAAGACCGAATCTTTCATACCCAATTCCTGCGCGCGCGCATTCATTGCTTCTTTATAAGTATCTTCACTACCCCACAATCCCTCAGCAACAGCCATCGTCGCATCATTCGCCGAAGCAACCGAAACAGCTTTCATTAAATGATCCAGAGTAAACACATCACCGGCTTGCAAATAAACCTGTGTCCCTCCCATGCGCTGTGCTTTACGAGAAGCCGTGATCTTCTGATCCAATGTCCATTTACCCTCACGAAGGCCCTCACTTACCAGCAACATCTGCATGATCTTAATCATGCTCGCAGGAGGACGGCAAACGTCGGCATTTTTTTCATACAACACCATGCCTGTTTCTGCCTCAATGGAAATAATACTGGGAACCATAGGTTTAGTTTTAGCTGCACCATAGGTAACATTAGGCAACCCAAATAACAGAAGGATGCAAAGATAATTTTTAAATAAAAACTTCATAAACACGTATCAATATCCCCCTAGATTTGGTTATTTAGGACTCACTTGTGTAGGTGTTCATACACTTCGTATATTCTGAATCAATTCATATGGCGTAAACGGTTTCCATAATATAGCACATTTTCCATCCTCATTATTTTTTTCAAGCCCATAAATCCTCGTCTGCATCAATACTACTGCTATATCCTTCGTAAATTCGTTTTCTCTAAATAAACGAATCGCTTCTGGACCGCTCACATCTGGTAAATGCTCTTCCATCAATACAAAATCCGGTTTAAGCTTCTGTGCAGCCCTAAAAGACTCATGGGCAGCATAAAACTCATGCACTTCAGCGCCCATACTAACTAAAATATCTCGACAAGCTTCACGGAACTCTATATCCGTATTGGTGATATAAACCAAATATCCCTCAATAGAACATTCCGATTGAGAAAGATTTTCCCCAGTAAACAATGCATTCTTCAATACTAGAGTAAATCGTGCTCCTTCATCAATCGAGCTATCAATATTTATAGCCCCCCCATGTGCTTTCATAATATTATTCGCAATCGATAAGCCAATACCTGTGCCCTTGAAATTACGCGTCATCGTATTATCTACTTGATAAAACTTTTTGAAAATGTGTTCTTGATTTATTTTATCAATACCAATCCCATAATCTTGTACAGAAATACTCACATCGCCAATTTCATTGAGATTTAATGAAATATTCACTTCGCTCTTCTCATGACTAAATTTTATAGAGTTCGACAACAATATGCTCATTACCTGTATAAGCTTCGCCCGATCGCCCCATACAGGTAACAACTTATGCTCAAATGAAAATTTTAACTTTACACGATTTTGATACGCATCAGGATGAGCAGAAGAAACACACTCATCCAACATATTAGTCAAATTAAACACCGTTTCATTTAATCGAATACCCTGAATTTCCATTCGACTAAACTCAATCATTTCATAAATCATCGTAGAAAGACGTTTAATGTTTCGACCCATCACATTCAATGCACTCAATTGTGAAGCACCCACCTCACCCAAATTACCCGACAAAAACATCTCTACATAGCCTTCAATGGTACTCAAAGGCGTACGCAGTTCATGACTCACATTCGTTAATAAAGTATCCTTAGCTCGATCCAACTCACGTAATTCATCATTAGCTAACTCCAATTGAGCTGCACGATTTTCAAGCTCATACTGCATATTCTTTAGCTCTCCTAGATCAGTAATCACCATCGAGAACTGACTATTATACTTATACTCAGCTTGCACTTTAGCAATCGATACCTTTATGGGTAAATAACGACCATCAGAGCGAATGAAATTAAATTCTTGACTTGCTTTATTAACCAGATCCAACTTAATAAATGAGAAAGATTTCTGAAGACGCTCATAATATTCCTGGGGGATAAATTCAAAAATGCTACGCATTTGTAAATCTTCCGGCAATACTCTAAGCATATCGGCAACATACGCATTTGAAAAAGAAATCTTAAAATCATCATCCACAAGAATAAACCCCTCATTCATATGGATCAATAAATTTCGTAGCTGCTCTTCTGAATCACGTAATAATTTAGTTTGTTCATCAACCAACTCATGTAAACTAACCGTATAATGTTCAAGACGAGCCGATAAATTATGTTGTTCCGTCACATCACGAATGATAAAGAGTTCACCCTCTTTGTGGTCCTGAAGATTTACAATTGGCGTGTCCGTTACTTCGTAATAGCGTTCCTGACCATGCCGTTTCCACATTGCTTCGAAGGTACGACGTTTACCAACAATTTCAGGTCCAATCGGACTATCAAAGGCCTCCACTCCCAAAGACTTTGAAAATTCCCAAACATTCTTACCAATTAAATCCTCTTCAGTTAAACCTAGAGTAAACAGCAAAGAGCGATTTACCAAAATAATCGATCCAAATTCATTCACCAAGATGAACCCATCACTGATATGATTAGCCACATGGCGAAAACGATCAACCACCTGATCAATGACTGCCTCAGAGCGTAACATCGAATACATTACCGTCATCAATCCCAAAATCAAACTACCCACCCCTAAGCGTTCAGACCAAGTACCCACATTGACCGAAACATACTCATGATCAACCAAACGTTCGGAAAACCCCGTTACTGCCAAAATTGACCCAAGAGTTAATGCCGCCATACCCGAGACAAGTAAAATGCGCTGAAACCCATCTCTATAGATACGTCCTAATAGATTTCCGCTTAAAGACAGCGGAAGAGCTAAACACAAAAGGATAATTACACCCTGAAGAATCGGATCTTCTAATTGGGTGGAAAACAGCACGCCAGCAAGACCTAAAGCAATAGGGATCATATAATAAGACTCTTGACTGCGTGTACTTGGTTTTAGTTGAGTAGGCATAAATGTTCTATTAAAAGTTATACGAGTTCATTCCAATTATGGCACGATACAGCAGACACATCAATACTCCATTAATCCAATTGTTGGTTCAAGCGGCTTATTTCTATTGTGGCCAATTCGTCACAACGCTCATTATCTGCAACCCCACTATGCCCCTTAACCCAATCCCATTCGATATTATGTTCCTGAACCAAATCATCAAGCTGCTTCCATAAATCCAAATTCTTAATCGCCCCTGTCCTACGCTTCCAACCACGCGCTTTCCAACTAGGCATCCACTGAGTCACACCATTTTTAACATATTGTGAATCCGTTACCATCCGAACTTTACACCGATGCTTCAATGCTTGAAGCGACTCAATTGCCGCCATCAATTCCATTCGATTATTCGTGGAGTCCAGTTCACCCCCAGAGATCTCTTTATATTGACTACCATGTCGCATGATTGCTCCCCAACCACCTACGCCTGGATTGGGTGAACACCCACCATCCGTGTATATTAGCACAACACCTTTTTCGCTCACAAAGCCCCCTCGGCTAAATTCATAGCTTCATTCAACAATTTCACGACCTCATCCCGTTTGAATTCCCGAGCCAACGTCAAAGCCGTTTTCTTTTCAGTATTAAAACCGTCTAAACCCACACCAAATGAGATTAACTCCTGAACAGCCCTGGTACCACCATGAATAGAAGCATGATGCAAGGCCGTATTTCCAAAAGAATCCAGTGAATCTGACTGAACACCTTTTTTTAATAATTCTCTCACTAAAAAATGATGGTCACCTCCAGCAGCCATATGCAAAGGAGTAAGCCCAGTACCATCCTGAATATCCAAATCCACACCATGCTCTAATAAAACGAAAAACGAATCCAAGCGATTATGCGAAGCAGCATAATGAATAGATGACTGACCCAAATTATTTTGTACATGAATCAATGTAGCGTCCGATGTCAGAAGACTATCCAAATGATCAATATGTCCTCTGGCCGATAAATCCAATACATTAGCTCCACAAGCAGGTAAAAGCAAAAGAATAGCCCATATACCAGAATATCGCCCTATGAATGGCAACCGCAACCAAGCTTTTTTTACCGTTGAATTATTGATTTCATCCATAACCCATGCTAACATTTAACCATGTTCCAACGCACGCAAAATGTCCAGTAAATTTACCGAAAGTCACTATGCGCGTACTCATCAACGGCTCCAGCGGTCAAATCGGCACCAATCTCGCCCTCAAGCTACAAAATGAAGGCCATTCCGTCTTTGGTATAGACATCCGCCAAAAAACCTGGACCGACAAAATAAATACATTGCTCCAAGAACTCAGTACACCATACCAAACGTACGAACACGGTATAGGACATGTAGAATATCCCAATGACTTCCATATCGTCGTCCACCTCGCAGCGCATGCCAAAGTTCACGAATTCGTTGAACAACCCGATCGAGCACTTGAAAATATCACAATGGCCTACAACGTCCTCGAATACTGTCGTCATCACAATACCCCGCTCATCTTCAGTTCATCACGCGAAGTCTATGGCGATATACACCGCTACATCACCGAAGAGTCACACGACGATTTCGCCTTTACTGCCCCCCCCTACTCCGCCTCAAAAATATTGGGCGAAGCCCTAGTCTACTCCTATGCCCAATCTTATAGTCTCCCCTACATGGTTTTTCGATTTTCTAACGTATACGGCCGATTAGACAACGACATCGATCGCATGAAGCGCGTTATTCCCCTATTAATTAAATGGAACTACCAAGGCGACTTCATAACCGTATTCGAACAAGACAAAGTGTTGGATTTTACCTACTTAGACGACTGTGTTATCGGCATCGTATCCGGTATTGATGTGCTCGCATCAGGAGCAGATAAAAACCATACTATCAACCTCGCCTTCGGTGAAGGCCGACCACTAGTCGACATGGCCAATTATGTCGACGAATCACTTAATATAAGACCCAATATAACCATAGAACCCTCTCCCGTAGGAGAAGTTACACACAACGTTGCCAAAATTGCCAAAGCCAAAAGCATTCTTAACTACAATCCAAGTGCACCACTAAAAGACGGTATTGCAAAATCCATCGATTGGTCGAAAACATTTGCGAAAGAACAAGGTCAATCATGAATGCATCCAAAGGCATAGTCTGGTTCACAGCAGCCAGCATCTCCGTACTCTTTTCCATCGCATTCACAATAATGCTCTTCCCCGATCCCTTACCCGTTGATGAACAACTCGCTGAATACCGTATAATAGTCGACAGCGATGATCGATGGAACGAAGGCATCCAAAACCACCACCAAGGCGACTATGTTGTCGCTATGAATCTCTACAACCAAGCCATCCAAATTCACCCCGAATCAAAAATGGCCTTTTTATACAGAGGTACCCTCCACTACGACCAAGGCCAATACGAAGAAGCCATTAACGACTACACCCAAGCCCTTAATATCGATTCACAATTCACTTGGGCCCTCAATGCACGCGGAGTAGCCCTTTTTCGAAATGGACAACCCGATTCCGCACAAAAAGACTTCGCGTACAGCCAAGAAATCGACCCCACATTCATGGGCCCCAATATCAATGAAGCCGTCATTCAAAAACTAAAGGGCAACCTCGATCAAGCCCTCATGATCCTCAACAAAGCCGAAGGATTTTTCCTCCCCACCAAGCCCACACGTGAAGTACTCGAAAATATAGTGGATATCTTCCATAGTCAAGGAAATATGCAACAGGCATTGACAATCTGTACCCAATTAATCGAAAATTACCCTGAGCATGCCATAGCCTATAAACTACGTGCTCAGTTGTATCGAGCCCTCGGTAACGAAGAACAAGCCAAAGCAGATGAACAACACTATCACGTAGCTAGCCAAGGTGAGATATACTAACGAAAGGTACACCGTAAAATGGAATTTGATTACTCCCCGAAAGTAAAAGATCTACAAGCCAACCTTCTCGCGTTCATGGATGAATACATATATCCCAATGAAGCCACCTACTACGAGCAACTCAATTCCGGTGAACGCTGGCAACCCATTCAAATTATCGAAGACCTCAAACCCATCGCCAAAAAGCAAGGGCTCTGGAACCTCTTCTTACCCGAAAGCGATCGCGGTGCTGGACTCACCAATCTGGAATACGCCCCCCTCTGTGAAATCATGGGCCGAGTGGAATGGGCATCAGAAGTATTCAACTGCTCCGCACCCGACACTGGGAACATGGAAGTCTTCGCGCGATACGCATCAGAGGAACTAAAAAAAAAATGGCTGACTCCGCTTCTCGACGGAGAAATTCGTTCATGCTTTGCCATGACCGAACCTCAAGTGGCATCATCCGATGCGACCAACATCGAATCCAGCATTGTTAAAGAAGGAGATGAATATGTCCTCAACGGACGTAAATGGTGGACATCCGGCGCAGGCGATCCCCGCTGTAAAGTAGCCATCTTTATGGGTAAAACAGACCCCACTGCCGCCAAACACTTACAACAATCCATGATCGTCGTACCCATGGACACGCTAGGGATCACCATCGAACGCATGCTCCCTGTATTTGGATATGACGACGCCCCACATGGCCACGGTGAATTAAACTTTGAAAATGTACGCGTTCCCGCCAACCATATCCT
>Ga0315320_10000018_pt1 | contig 137248 bp, 115 predicted proteins | sample M140m21515metaG_FD_203458 | JGI IMG/M metagenome (GOLD analysis project Ga0315320, IMG submission 203458) | Ammonia-oxidizing marine archaeal communities from Monterey Bay, California, United States - M1 40m 21515 | ecosystem: Environmental > Aquatic > Marine > Coastal | place: USA... | reverse complement strand
AAAAAAGGAAATATAGTCTCCCCAAAATATTAAACTGATTGGAAATGAAAGAACCAGTAAAGCTGCGAAAACTAACGACTTTCTGAAAAATATGTTTTTCTGGCTCATTCTTATTATTGCCGAACGTCATAGCGCACCAATCCATGACCGGGAGGCGCACGTTGATGACAGGTTAAGGGTTGAAATCATTAGATTGATCCGAAAACAGAGCGCGGTCAGGGATTGGGTGCCGCGACTTGTTGTGCTTCTTTTTTTGATTCTGGCGCCCCCTCCACGTCAAACCGCGTGCTGTATGCGGAAGGCATACCGAATGAATCGCGCTGGGTTAAGGCACCCTTCCATTGAGTCGAATTATCGGGCTTCGGTCGATTAAACTCCACTCCCGCAAGTGACATACTCTCCTTGGGAATGCCGTAGAACCCATCATGCAGTTCTGAGCGGAACATCGCACCGACCTGCCTTCGGAAATAATGTCGATCTTCGGCGGTTCCGACATAGCTCCACTGATACCAAGGGCGTCCCCCAGCTTCACTTTGTTTCTTCGTATCAGCTTGAAGCCGTGATTCTAGCTCACCAAGCGTTACATAACGGGTCGTCGTGCCGCATGAGCAAGTAATGACGCAGGCGACCAGAGCAAGCATCGGAGCAGTGGATTTCATTTTCAGCACAACAGTATTTATTAGTATGCCATTTAGATCGTATATCGCTAACAGCGAGGTTGTTTATTAGTTAGAGTTAAGTCTTTGAGTTGTAAAGGTTTTACTGATTGATGGGTGTGTATATCAAGAAAAAAATCGTGAGGCTGGAATTCGGGGGGTTACTTTGCTGATATACGCTACAAAAAATCGACATCGAACAGCTGAACGGGTAGGTAATTGGCCGTGGTGGTATGGTTGGTAAGGATTGGAAGACTTTACTTCTAACAAATCCAGAGCTGATACTCGGGGAACATTTTGTTGGGGTTAGGCAACTTTATGATGGTGACTGCGCTGTCACCGCTGCAGGATTTTTTTTGGTATGGTGATGTTAAGGCGACGGAGAATTACCTACATGTAATGAACAGGCTAGGGGGTGTTGTGAAGAGCCGCTGGATGAGCTTTAGGGTTCATAGGTCCTTAAATGTAAATTGATGTTTGAGCAGGTGTAAAGATTTTGACTCCCTGGCCCAGTCTTTCTGGTAGGAATCACCGGGAATGTTGGAATATGTGATGGGGAATAAGAGAAATGGGGGTGTTGCAATTGTTGGTAATCTTTGAAAGAATAGCCTAAGAATTTATTATATAAGCAATAACTATGAATCATTCATCATCTCAAGAGACCCGGCGCAGTTTTATCAAAAAATCTGCTATCTTTGGTGGCTTAACCATTTTACCTGCCAATTTTGTATTGGGTCAGAATTCATCGAATGGAAATGCGCCGAGCGGTAAAGTTAACGTGGCATGCATTGGTATTGGCAACAAAGGGGCTGGTAACATCCAGATGCTTCACAGCTCAGGCCATTGTAATATTGTGGCGCTTTGTGACATTGATCTCAAAGGCAGGCATACTCAGGGAGCGCTGAAAAAATTTCCGAAAGCAAAGAGATTCACGGATTTCCGGAAAATGTTTGATGCAATGGCAGATGAGATTGACGCGGTGATTGTGTCGACGCCAGATCATGCGCATTTCGCGGCGACGATGCATGCGATGACACTTGGGAAGCATGTTTATACTGAAAAACCGCTCACGCACACATTCGGGCAGGCACAGCGGCTCATGGACATGGCAGCAAATAATCCAAAACTTGCCACTCAGATGGGTAATCAGGGACACTCTGGTGCAAACTATTTTCAATTCAAGGCGTGGTCAGAAGGCAATGTGATGAAAGATATCACACGCGTTGCAGCCCACATGAACAAGCCGCGCCGCTGGCACGGTTGGGGTAAAGTGGTTAGTGAATACCCTAAGGACGAGATGCCGGAGGACATTAATTGGGAGCAGTGGATTGATAGTGCTAATCACGTGCATCCATTTTCTAAGCGTCTGCATCCGCAGGAGTGGCGTTCTTGGTATAACTATGGTAGTGGGTGCTTTGGAGATTGGGGGCCACACATCCTCGATACCGCACATCGTTTTCTTAAGCTCGGTCTGCCTCACACGGTTACGGCTGTAATGCGTAAGGGTGTCAACAAAAGTGATTTGGTTTATCCAGAGGAAACGACGATCAAGTTTGAGTTTGCGAAGCGGGGCCCGGGACTTCCTGCGTGTGTTGTTGATTGGTATGACGGTACCGGTAATGTTCCTGTGCTTGAAGGTAAGTACACCACCGATGGTAAAGATAAGCTACTGAAGAGCCCAGGGAAGGTTTTATATGGTAAGGATATTGCTTTCCAAGGTGGTTCACATAGCTCGCCACTGCGGATCACATCACGTGAGAAATTCATGGCGATGCGTGAGTCGCTACCAAAGTTTCCAGGAAAGAATTCACATCATTACGCAAACTTCTTACTGGCATGCAAAGGTGAAGAGGAAACTCGTTCTCCATTTGCTGTTTCTGGTATGCTTACCCAAGTGTTCACCATTGGGGTGCTCGCGCAGCGTTTTGGCGGTGAGCTGAAGTTTGATGGTAGCTCGAAGACAATTACCAATAACAAGGCAGCGAATGCATTGTTAGATCCTGCTCCACGGAAGGGGTGGGAGCAGTATTATAAGGTGTAATTTCTATTAAAATCACGAATTAGAAATAAGGTAGTTGGTCGTTGAATCGACCATCTAACTAAAAAGGGACGGCTTACGAGGCCGTCCCTTTGTTAGTACATCTGTGATGTAGATAGAGTGTGAATGGATAAATTAGATCTTTGTTACCAGTGGTCCCCAGCCGTCGCGCGGCTCGCGTGATGCGAGTTTGTTGATAGCGGGATCGTTGATGATGACGCCTTCCTTGTTGAGCACGAGCTTTTTGCCTGCGCGTGTGCTAAGATTACCGAGCTGGATGTTTGCGGTCATGGGGCCTGCGTATCCGAAGTTTGATTGGCTAAACTCACGTGGTTTTTCACCGCGACACGCCATAAAGAATTCTTCGTGATGACCAGGTGACCGGGCGAGAAGCTCTTTTGGTTTACCGAACTCGCGGCGCTTAGTTTCTGGTATGAGGCGCGGGCTGTTCCAGTAGTCGCCTTGGACGAGTAATTTACCTTTGGTGCCAACGATTAGGTTGCCTGTTTTTGGTAACTCTCGTTTATCGACCTTGAGTTCTTCTGGGGTTTCCGGCATGTTAGGGTTTCCGTCTTTGTCCTTACCCTCGTACCAGAATGTGTCGAATCCTGGGCGTTTTTCGGTGGCACGGTATGTCGCTTTGACGATCATACCAGCAGGGAATTGATCACCTACGGGTTCGGTCATAAAGATAGGTTCGCTTGATTCTGCATATCCAGGCTCTGTGAGAATATAGATACCATCGGTGGTGTGGCACGCCATGTCACCGAGGGCACCGGATCCGAAATCTACGACACCACGCCAATTGAATCGGTGATATGCTTTTTCCTTGTAGGGGCGCATGGGCGCAGGCCCGACCCAGGCGTCCCAATTGACTTCAGGTGGTACAGGATCGCTACCCGCGGGGCGTCCGCCACCCTGTGGCCAGACAGGACGATTGGTCCAGGTGTGGAGCTCTTTGATATCACCGATGGCACCGGCTTTGTAATAATCGTAAACCATGCGCCAACCTGCGCCGGCGTGACCTTGGTTACCCATCTGCGTCACTACTTTCGGGTTAGCTTTGTAGGCTGCGGTGAGCATTTGGGCTTCCTTGACAGACCATGTGAGGGGTTTTTCAGTGTAGCAATGGATACCCATGGAGACGGCAGTCATGGATGGGGCGTAGTGGGTGTGGTCTGGGGTGGAAACAAAGACGACATCGAGTTCTTTACCGTGTTTTTGGAACATTTCTCGCCAATCGGAGTAGCTGGCGGCTTGTTCCCAGCCGTTGAGTTCGGTGGCATTATTCCAGGCACGCTTGTCAATTTCTGCGAATGCGACGCACTGCAGCCCATGATCATGAGATCTTTTAAGGTGTATTTTTGCCCTGCCTCCTGTGGCGACGAAGCCGACCTGTAATTTGCTGTTAAGGTTTTGACCGCGAACGATTGACGGAAACCCGAGGGTAGAGGCGCCAGCAAGGCCGAGTTGGGTGATAAATTTTCTGCGATTTACTTGGTTGTTCATAGGAAGATCATGTTGTGTTTTGATGATAGAAATACGTGATGGGGGTGTGCAAGCTTGCAGTGAACTTTTTGGGTGATTCTATTTATTGGGGATGGTGGGGATGTTTTCGATGCCGATGGGCTTACGGTTCTTGGGTGCGCTGCGGCCACTTTCCTTGAGATTGTTGAGTAGTGTTTGAAGCTGCACGCGCTTGTCGGATTCTTTGAAAAACAGGTTGGTGGTTTCGCCGGTATCGGTTGTTAGGTTATAGAGCTGTCCCGGGGCATCGGGTGCGGTCTCCTCGAGGGCGTATTTTTTTAGAATACCTTTTTCGTAACTGTTACCTCCGGATCCTTTGTGGTCGAGGTATTTCCAATTGTGTAAACGAATTTGAAACTCACCGCGAAAACTTTGTGTTAGGAGGTGTGGTCGGATAGAAACTTTTGGATCTTGGGTGCCGATCATTGCGGGGAGCATATCGAAGCTATCTGTTGCGGCGTTGTCGGGCAGTGTGTATCCGGTGATGGACGCCAGTGTTGCAAAGATGTCGGTGGTGTTGGTCATTTGGTTGGACACCTGACCGGCGGGAATTTTTCTTGGCCACCTTGCGATGAACGGGACGCGGTGTCCACCTTCCCAGCCGTCTCGTTTAACGCCGCGCCATCCTGCCGATGGATCGTGATGGTGGTCTTGCCTCATTAGGTCGGTGTGGACGGTCTCGGCGCCGTTGTCTGAGTTGAAAAAGATGATGGTTTCATCGTCAATACCAAGCTCGGTGACTAGATCGATTATGCGACCAACGAGCACATCGAGTTGGTGAACAAAGTCGCCTCGAGGGCCAGCTTTTGTGGCACCGTTAAACTCGGGGGCTGGGAGAACTGGGGCGTGTGCGATCTGGGTAGAAAACACTGCGAAGAATGGTTTTTCCGGAGTCTTCTTGCGGTGATCGGTGATGAACCCACGTGTCCTCTCGTAAAAGAGGAGATCTGCTTTCATAAATTTATAGCCGGGTGACATCCAGCCGGCATCGTTATCCCACCTCCATTTACCTCCGAGATTGGGAAGATCCTTTGGGTTATGGCGCTCACTGGCTGGGATGGGAACCATCCCGTTTTCGATGTAGATGTAGAGAGGATCGGTGGTGGGGCAGTTTGGTGTGACAAATGATTCATCGAAGCCACGCGCATTCGGGCCATCGACGAGAGGTGTGCTTTTTTCGTAGTCGATAAGCAGGGAGTTTTTGAATCCGCCGCTGAGCCGTTTGCCGTTTTTATCGCGCCAAGTAAGTCCGACGTGCCACTTGCCAAAGACACCTGTCCGGTAGCCTTTTTCCTTGAGCATGTCACCCAGCGTGAGGGTGCCGGGTTTTAGGTAGCTTGGGCCGCCAGGGCCTTCAAATGCGCCGCCGCCGCGACCAGTAGATCGATAAATTTGTTGTCCAGAGAATAGACCGTATCGAGAGGGTGAGCAGATGGTGGAGGGGCTATGGGCATCTGTGAAACGAATTCCCTCGGCGGCCATTTTATCGAGCCGAGGTGTTTTGTAAGCGGCTTTTGGATTGTAGCATGACAGGTCTCCATATCCTAGATCATCGGCGTAGATGATAATGATGTTAGGATATTTTGGTGCTGCGGATGCAGAGACGGAGCAAAAAGGGACAGCAAAGACACAGGCGATTAGGAAACCCAAGGTGACAATTCCGAATCTACGATGAGTTATCATACTGATGAGGATCATTTATGATTGAGTCAGCGGCTACGGGTAGCCATGTAGATGCAGTGCCTGGCGCGTTTTGATTTCTCGTGCGATTTGGCTGCATATGCTTCGACGTGAAAGCCAGCTTTAATCAGACATTTCTTAAATTTTGGCGCAGGTTCGGAGAGCCAGTATGCGACGCAGCCGTCCGGTGTTAGGGCGCTACGAATTTTTGCTAGGAAACCGGGAGAATACAAACGTGAATTTCCGGCGGTAATTAGGTCGTCCGGTGTGTTGTCGATATCGAGCAGAAGCGCATCATAGCTGCCTTTGTTTTTGCTGGAAATGATATCAAACAGATCGCCCTGGGTGATTTTAGTACGTGGGTCTTCTAACAACGGTCCGTTGTGCTCGACAAGAAATGTCCGGTTCCACTCGATCAGCGGTGGCATGAGCTCGGCAACTTCGACTGTTGCCGGTTTACCGACCAGCTCCAGTGTGCGTTTTAGGGTAAACCCGAGCCCTAGTCCGCCGATCAGAATTTTTGGGTGTTTAGGTCTTGTAGATTTGCCCTCATAGAGTTTTTTGCAACCGACTTCAGCAAGCATTTCCTCGGAGAAGGTGAGCGCTGTGCTCATTAGCTCGAAGCCATTGTACTTGAGGTAAAACTTTCCATCATGTTTGTGCAGTGAAAAAACGGTGCCGTCGGACATGGTGGATTCACCGAGTTTCACGTAGGGCTTCATGGATTGGAACTTCTACTAAAAGATGTCGCTAAACAAGTATCTTCAATACCGTTGTTGAATTATTGTGATAGGCAAAATTATTTAGCGGAAATAGTCACCTCGACTGGTTTGCCCCATGTCCGTAAAACAGGACGCGCAGTGACTGTGATCTCACCTTCCTCACCGGTGGGGGCGATGATTGCCAGTGCCATACCGTTGAAGGCTCTAACGGATCGCGACTGGAAACTTTCGTGGCTGAGCGGATCGCCATTACCGGTCGCGATGATACGGCCGGGTCCTTTGACATTGAATGACATCCAGTTGTTTGCTTTCGGGCAGAAATTGCCATCTTTATCTTGAAGCCGCACGGTGATGTATGAGAGGTCTTTGCCCTTGAGGTTGAAGACGGTTTTATCAGCATCGAGAGAAATTTGAGCAACGGGGCCGGCGGTGCGTTTCGTTGTGGTGGCGACTACTTTGCCGTCTTTGGTTGCCACAGCTTTCAGCTCTCCCGGGGCATAGGGGACGAGCCACTGCATGTGCATGTCGTGTTCCTTGGTGAAGGTTTTAACGCCCAGTGATTTTCCATTGAGGAAAAGCTCCACGCTATCGCAGTTGGTGTAGCACCAGACGGGGACGATGGTGCCCTCCTTGCCGGGCATCGTCCAGTGAGGCAGCATGTGAACCATTGGCTTATCCGTCCACTGGCTCTGGTAGAAATAGTAAGTATCTTTTGGGAAGTTACATATGTCGATGATACCGAAATTTCCAATCACGCGCGGCCAGCCGCCTGACTCGCCGATGTAGTCGAATCCTGTCCAACGGAACTCACCAAAGAAGTAGGGGAGGTTTTTGGTGAGTCGCCAAGAGTCTCGGCCAGTAATTCTAACACCTGCGTTGTCATAGGATGATTCATACCATGGGTTTGTTTCGGGAAATACCTCGTTCTCAACGAGCGGGGTGGGTTGGTATTTTCTGATACGGAACTTTCCGTTTGTCCGGTATTCGCCACGGGTCTGTAATGTGTGAGGCACTTCGGAGGCATACATCAGCCGGTCGGGGAATTTCTTTTTGTCGTTCTCATACTCGTAGCACGAGTCGCCGCCACCATTGTAACCGACGACATCGAGAAGCTGGAGGAAGCCGGTTTTATTCGCACCGATGGTGAAATTGCAGCCCACGGTGACGAGCCGTGTAGGGTCGTGTTTGTGGCAGAGGTCTTGTAGCCATTTAACGGTTTCGAGCTCACCGTGTTTCTGTGCTTCAGGGACCTCGTTGCCAACGCTCCACATCACTATGCAGGGATTGTTGCGATCCCGGCGAATGTGATCGATGAGGTCTTTTTCCGCCCACTCATCGAAGTAGAGGTGATAGCCTTTGGATGCTTTTCCCTTGTTGTTCTTGCTGGAAACGAGAGTGCCATCCTCAAAGAACCACCCGCGTCGCCATTCGTCGAAGGTTTCGTTGATCACAAGGAATCCTATCCGGTTGCAGAAGTCGAGAAGCTCGGGGCATGATGGGTTATGCGCGGTGCGGATTGCGTTGCAGCCCATCTCCTTAAGCATGCGTAGGCGTCGTTCAAGTGCCTGGTCCCAGAGGGCGGCACCGAGTGGACCAAGGTCATGGTGGTTGCACACGCCTTTCATGATGGTGTTCTTGCCATTCACAAAGAGACCTTGCTTGGCATCGATGACGATGGTGCGGAATCCGAGCGGGCTTTCATAGCGGTCGATGATCGTGTTGCCATCGCGCAGCTCGGTAACAACGGTATACATGTTTGGCGAGTCGGGTGACCAAAGCGCTGGGTTAGCGACGCTGAACTGCTGGTTGATGATTTGTTCTTTTCCTGCGGCCAGATTCAGTTTGTCACCTTGTGAAGCGACTTTTGATCCCTCGGAGTCGATGACGGACTGGATGACGTGGATTGATTTTTCCTGTTTGTATTCGTTACGAATGGTTGTGCGGATTGCGACCTTGGCGCGCTCGGGAGTAATTTCAGGGGTGCTGACTTGGGTGCCCCAGTGGGCGACATGTAATTTATCCGTGATGGTGAGCCAGACGTGCCGGTAGATACCCGAGCCAGTGTACCAGCGTGTCGATTGCTGTAGAGAGTTGTCGACGCGCACGGAGAGAATGTTGTCACCATTGGGGTCGAGGTGTGGAGTCAGATCATATTGTACACCGGTGTAACCGTAGGGTCGCTTACCAAGCCGGTGGCCATTGATCCAGACCTCTCCGTTCATGTAGATGCCGTCGAACTCGACGAAGACTTTTTTCCCGCTGACGCCTGCGGGCGTTTTGAAGACTTTTCGATACCAGCCGATGCCGCATGGGAGATATCCTCCTTGTGCCTTGCTGGCGTTATTTGCATCAAACGGCCCCTCGATACTCCAGTCGTGCGGCAGGTTGAGTTTTCTCCATGTCGAGTGATCGTAGTCCATTGCCTCAGCGCCTTTTGCGTCGTGTTTAAGAAATAACCAATCAGCATCGAAACTCTCGCGCACGCGTGGTGGGGAGCCAGCGGATTCTGCGGCTACATGAGAATAGATGGAGCAGAAAACGAGTAAGGGTAACAACAAGGCTAAATGAAGGGCGGGTGGAACTTTCATGCGTAATTTATATTGATGGATCGGTTGGTGGCAGATGTGATCTGGAAGGTAAATCAACTATAGGAAGTTGGTCAAACAGATCGACCCAGTATTTTTTTTGTGATGACACAGTGAAGTATCTGCTCTGCTTGATCTTTCAAATTTACAAGAGCTGAATGTAGTTTTAGCCGGAGAGATAAAGTAATATTTTTTACTCAAAACCCGATTTGGCCTAACTCTTGCCTCTTGTAAAATTCGAGTGGGTCACAGGTTCCAAGGAAAAGCTCGCCGCGATTCTGTTTTAGAGACCGACAGGTAGCGTTTACAGCTGAGGAGCTGCATTGAGTATTCCACTAATCCGGTGCTATGGTTTTTCCCGAGTCTCTGGATATTCCGATAGAGTTCTGCTATTCGGCGGCGTCTTCAGCGATCTCGAGCTCATCGGTGATTTTTGCGGCTATGTTCTCGGCAAGTTTCGTGTAAACGGCGCCAGGGAAATGGACGTCATTGCCTTTTTTCCATGCGTCGTATCCATTCCACCGGGTCACCACGCTGTGCAGGTCGTTGATCGGGATGTTGTTATCCTTCATCACCTTGGCCGCTGCGGCATTGTAGATGAGTTCATCGCCCTCAGGATTATGCGGGGCATTGGCAGGGATCGGGGTGGTGTTGGCCCAGATGATTTTGGCTCCATTTTTTTTCAGTAAGGTCACAATCTTCTCTAAATCCTTGGCATACTGATCAACTGGGTTGTGCCAGGCTCCGTTCCTACCGCGAAAGATGTCGTTCAGTCCGAAGTTAAAATGGATCACATCATACTTCGTTTCCGAGAGGTGTCTTCCGAATCGTTCTAGGTCCATGACACATGCCTTGGCGCTGCCGAAGTCTAGGGACTTCGCCTTGCCGCTGGAATGCCAGAATGCCTCTTTGTTGATCCTGTAAGTCGCCACGGCACCCAGCTTGACGAGCTCCGCCTTGCCCTCCATGAGTTTCTTCAGAGGTTTGGTGTAGCCGCCGGAGATCGAATCACCAAAAAATAACACCTTGGGCAACTGAGCGAGACCGGCCGACTTCTTAGCGTGTTTGATGATGAACGCGGCCATGGCCTTGTCCTCAAAAAATCCGGTCCAGTAGTTGTGCCCCTGGCCTTTGAAAATGGTCACCGTGATGCCACCGCCGAGTGCCTTGTAGCGGCTTTGCACGAGGAAAGAGTTATCTTTTGGCGGCACCAAGGTGTCGATGTCCCCGGTGTTGTGATAGATCGGCACTTTCGCCTTGGCGAGCGGGGCCAGTCGGTCGACCGGGTTATGTTTCCTGAGCACCTTGGTAAATTGCTCGAGGGGCATCCTGTATTTCCCGGCGGCGGATTTCATCCCCGGGTAACTGGCCAGATTGCAGACCGGATAGATTCCAGCGAGACAGGCGATCGACTCGGGGTGTTCGGCAGCCCAGTTATACATCTGGGTGCCGCCGTAGCTGCGCGCCAGCATGCAGACCTTTTTGGTCAGTCCGTGCTTCTCGGTGAGTTCTTTATGAAATGCTGTGAAAATTTTGCGGCCGGCGGGTGTTCCAAAATCCCCTCTAACATCGATCCCCGCGACAGCGATGCCGTTGTCGAGACACTGCCTGATCATCCACTGCTCGAGTCTTCCGGGCAGTTTGTAGTCGCTTGGGCAATACCACAGCCACGGGGTCTTTTCGCTAGGCTTCACTCCCTTGGGCATAGCAAGATAGGCGTCGTGCCCTGCCACTTTGAAATGCTTCGAATTGGGTGGAAGAATCTTCCCATTCCCCTTCTTACTACTCAAGCCACCGGGCACTTTAGTTGTAGGCTTATCCTGCGCTGAGGTAGGACTCAAAAAAGCAAGGCTGAGCGCCGATGCAGTTAGGATAGTGATGATGTTTTTCATGATGATATGGATTACCCTTTTTGGGGCTTCTTTCTCTCTTTTTATTTGCTTCTATGGTTACCTCCCTGTCGATGATTTTTTCACCGGTTCGTGCGAATCGATAGCTCCGCCCTTTCCTTATTCAGTTCTGCATCACAGCTGCTCGCAGGAAGATGCGGTCTAAGGATTCACTGGTCGTCGCGGTCACGGTGGTGGTGGTGCCGGATGTGCTAGCAGAGAATGTGACCGTCGCTCCTCCGTCAGGGCCGCTGCCGCTGGCATACCAGTTGCTGAGGTTTGGCGACCACTCGTAGTAGCCTGTTAGGTCGCTTGGCGGGTCGTCGTGTTGTGGGTGGCTGAAGGTGGTGACGAGGCCGACGGTGCTGCCGAGGGACAGCCCTGAGCTCCACTGCCCGGGATGTGTGCCAAACCATGCCTCCAAGCCGTTATCCAGATTGTCGCCGTCTGGATCATCGTCGAAGTCTTGGTCGGAAACGGTAAGCCCTAAACCATCGATCCAATTGGCGAAGGTGTTGCTCGGGGCAGGTGCGGTGACGGTGAGGCGGACGTTGTCAAATCGCACCTGAGTGCCCCCGGAACCGACGAGGGCAATGCCCAGCGTCTGCCCGGTGGCATCGCCAGCCGATGCTGTGAACATGACGGTTTGATTGAGCAAGGTCCCGTTCTGGGGCGGCGTGATGCCGGCGACTTCAGCCAACTCAGTCTCGAAGCCTGAATCGCTGCCAAACAGCCGGATCGTCGCTTCCGAGCCAGTGAAGCCGTCAGTCTGGAATATGTCGACCGTCAGGGTGTAGATTGTGCCCTCGGTGATGACTTCGCCTAGCGTGATGTGGAAGGTGGTCGGGCCTGCGGCCGAGGGACCGTTGGCCCAAATGTGTTGATCTCCCTCGGTTGATGCCGTCGGAGTAGCGGATTTTAAGCAGTTCGCGGTTTTTGCTGCTGATCTCGCCGAGGCAGAGATTCAGGGCGGCGAGTTTGCTTTCGACGACCGGTTCATTTTCGTATGGCGACTCCTCGGCGAGCATGGAGATGAGTTCCTCGCTGAAGATAAGTCGGCTGGAGTCGGCGACCATTTTCCGCCGGGCGCTCATGACATGGTAGCGGGCGATGCTGAATGCCCAAGCTTTGAAGTTGCTGCCCGGGCGGTATTTGTCCCTTTTTTTCCAGAGCGTCACGTTCACCTCCTGGAGGATGTCCATGTAGTCCGGGTGTGTTGGTAGCAGCGACCTGATATACGCCGCGATCGCCGATTGGTATCGCGTGATCTCGTGAATGAAATCATTCGGAGTATGTGGGTCTTCAGCTTCCATAGGGTGATCCATCTACCTATGTCGCGAAACTAGCATTCGTGTACAACGAATTTCAACGGAATGTTTTTATCGGATGTTTTGACTTTAGCTTATCCCGGATAGGTACCGTAGATATAATCGTAAAGGGTGTCGATGACGCCTTCCCGTTCTGCGACGATCCTACGTGTCAAGTCGCCGCTTGAGACCACGCCTATCAGGTGGCCGCCGCTTACGACGGGTAAGTGGCGGAATCTTTTCTCGGTGACTACCTGCATGGCATCATGTACGGTGAGTGATGGTTTGACTACCACCACGTCCCTTGACATTGCCTCGTGTACTTGGGTGGTTGTAATATTACCTCCTTGGGCAAGCACGCGGTAAACGATATCGCGCTCTGTGAGAACTCCGATGACCCATTCCTCATTCATTACAAGCAATGCTCCCACGCGCTCAGCCATCATGAGTTTGGCTGCTTCCTCAATAGTAACTTCTGGATCCACTTTACATATCCGACCCTCGTTTTCCTTAATAATATCTGACAGCAAAAGTTCCATAGTACTGTTATAGAGAAAGTTCTATGCAGTGTCAACAAGCACTCACAAACAGCCTCATACGTGAAAAACTAAAAGGATAAGAAAGATTGTCAGCAGATGTAACGTCACATACTATACAAAGGATCAAGATAAGATAATGAAGCGACGAAATTTTCTACAAAAAGCGGCTACCATCGGTGGTGGGTTAACAATTCTTCCAAGTGGTTCGGTTTTTGGCCAAAGCGCGAACAGCAAGCTGAACATCGCGTTGATCGGATCGTTTGGCAGAGCGAAAGCCCATTGGTCAAGTGTCAGTAAAGAGAGCGTGATCGCCATCTGTGATGTGGATGACAAGCACCTCGCACTTGCTGCTAAAGAATTTCCGAAAGCAAAACGCTACCATGATTGGCGGAAACTGCTCGATGCAGAAAAAACGCTAGATGCCGTGGTGATCAGCACACCGGATCACACTCATGCGTTTATCGCCAACTGGGCACTGAACCGTGATCTGCACGTCTATTTGGAGAAACCCCTCGCAATCACTTGTGAGGAAGCGCGGATCGTGCGTGCGAATTATCTCAAGCGCAAAGATAAGGTGGCTACTCAAATCGGCACGCAACTTCATGCAGGAGCCAATTTCAGCCGTGTCCGTGAGCTCATCAAAGACGGTGCGATTGGTGAATTGAAGGATGTGCATGCCTGGGGCAATAGGCAGCATCCTAAGCCAGGGTATCTTCCCGCGGCGGGAAATCCCCCGAAGCATTTGAACTACGATCTGTGGCTTGGACCATCACCGCACCATCCATATAATCCGGGCTACTTCGAGGCCATGAGGGGACCTGGATCAAATTGTCTGAGCTGGAACATGTACTGGGACTTTGGCGCCGGGCAAGTTGGTGATATGGGAAGCCACACGATGGATCTTGCTTGGAATGCACTCGATGCCGATTTGCCGACGTGGGCAAAAGCTACAGGTGACAAGTATAATCCCGACGTGACACCCGTGAAGCTGGCTTCTTCTTTCGGAATTCCGGCTAACGACTGGCGACCTGAGATCAGACTCAACTGGCATCAGGGAGGGGCGATGCCCAAATCACCATCTGACATCATCGACCTCAAAAAAATTGGTCATGGAGTGATGTTCAAGGGCGATAAAGGGTTTCTCATTGCAGACGCCAGGCGGCGGATTCTCATGCCATACGGACGTGATGCGAACATGAGCTACTACGATCGCCGTGATCCCAAGGAGATGCAGCCAGAAGTCGGGCATTTCCAAAAGCAATGGATCGATGCCGCTAAGTCGGGCAAGTGCGAGACCGCTTGTGACTTTGAGTATTCCTCTAAAATGATCGAAACCATGATGCTTGGTCTAGTGGCTTACCGAGCGGGAGACAAAATTGCTTACAATGGCGCTACTGGTAAGTGCGACACGCCTGAGGCGACTGCGTTTCTCTCGAAGAAATACCGTGACGGCTGGACGCTCGACGGCTAACAGCGGTGCACGTCACTTTTTATGGCACAGGAACCAGAGCTGCGGGCTTGGCTGCGATTGCCTTGTGTACCGTTTCCGCGATGACTTTTGCACCTGCGGTATTCGGGTGCACCGTGTCAGGAAAAAATTCAGGTTTACCGCCAAGAGCGGTGTAGAGATCGATGATTTTCACCTTGGTCATTTTTGAGACTTTATCGAGCAATGGTATTACTTCGGTTTTGATGGTTTTGTCAGAGATTCCCCAGCGGCCTGGATAAGCTGGCACTGGATAACAGGCCCAGATGGTGGGGTTGCTTTTCAGAGCCTTGAAGCTTGCGATCATTTCCACATAGTTTGCGACATAATCTGCCTTGTGTTTCCAGTTATGTGGTTTGGTGTCGTTGGTGCCTAGCTTGATCACCACGATGTCGGGCTCAAACGCGAGAGCTGCCTTATAGGCGCCTAATTTCCAGTAAGGTTTGTCACCCTTTTTGAGTATAGTGGCTCCATTGACCCCAAAGTTTTTTACTTGGTAATTATTTCCTAACATCTTCTCGAGCTGTAAGGGGTAATTATTTTCACCCCTATTTTTTACTCCCGCCCCAAATGTAATGCTATCGCCAATACACGCTACTTTTTTAGCTTCCGCAAAAAGAGCAGAGTGCGAGAAAGTAAAAAATATGGTGACGCTTATTAGGTATTGGATATTTATTCTCATATCGTTGTTTCACAATAACGAGTGATGTAAGGTTTGTGATATTGTAACAGAAATTGCAATTAGTGAAATTGTTATGGTTAAGGTTTGCCTAGCTCCACAATAAAATCATCGAAGGTGGCATTACCGCCCGTACGGCCGCTGCGGTCTAAACCAATGCTCGCTATTTTACCGATATCCTCCGACTTGATTTTTTGACTATCTCGAAAGACATTTTTGCCACTCGTGATTTTGACTTGCATGGTGGCATCTCCATTCTTCATGCGCTTTACATCGATACTCATTGTGAGCATTTCACCGCACTTAGGGGTAAAACCCATACCTGTATTATCTATTATATATTTATTGTTATCTACACGCTCGTAGCGGAATCCGCCGTTGTTATAGCCTGGGTGAAATAGTGCTCTGACATTGCCGATCGAGACCCCTACATGATAAGCACCTACTCCTCCAGCTTTACCACCTATTTTGGTTTCAACCCTAAAATTATCTGGAAACACAGCTTTTCCTGTTAGGTTTTTTGATAATAGAAGTAGCCGTTGATCGCCACCACCTGCACGGTTCCCTTTCATTTGTGCAACACCATTGGCGATGAAGCCATCCATACCGTCATTGCCAGAGAAAATCAGCTTATGATATCCATTTTTGAGTGTCGCATTAGGATTGCTGAAAAACTCGACGAAGAGCGTGCCGTCAGGGTTTATTTCTCCGGGTTTTTTTCTTTCGTGTATCAGGCTGGTGGCAGCGCGGCGAACGAGAGTATTTTTCACCCATCGATTGCCGTTTTCTAATTGGCGGATTATTACGTTCAATCGTTCTGTTACTTCTGGATCGTCGTTATTCTTGAATTTACCAAGCAGAGGCAAAATTTTTACTCCTAACAGCTTAAGTTTTTTTTGTGCTTTTTCGCGTTCATCAAAATTCTCAGAGCCGAGTTGTTTGATGGTTAAGTCGAGGTCTTGCACGGGGATAGCGAGAGTTTGCAGAAATTTTTCGAGTGCAGGTGTTTTTGACGATATTCCTTGTTCCTCGAGGATTTGTAGCCGCCAATCATCATGACCATGAACATACGCAGCAAGCCCCAAGAGAAATATCATGGGGAGAAAAAAGATATGGAAGGCAGAGCACACGCAAGATAGATGTCGATATTAATTACCAAACGCAATAGCTAAAGAAATTAATCCGTTCAGAAAACCCGCTAGATTTAAAATATAGATTTTACTCAGCCGTGCCACCAGTCCAGTTGTTGGTCTGGAACGGGGAAGCGGGGAGCCCCTCAGTGTTGATGAGATTTGGGTTGGCAGAGCGGTGCCAGCCGAAGCGAACGTGCTTGGGGGAGCTGATATTTTTGGCACTGACGATAACAGTGCTACCACTGATAACAGCCTTAGCAGGGACAAACTTACCAGCGGTACCGGCTATAGTAAACTCGCTGAGCGGTTTGCCGTCGCGTGATTTTAGACCAGCTAACGCGTGGGCAAACGTAATCTGGATCTCATTGCCTTTGATAAGCATACTTTTGTAGAGCGGACCTGAGTAAGTGACGTCTTTTTTTCTGTAGTCTCTCGCCAGTGCCCAACGTGCGAGGCGATCGCCTACGTCGTGTTTATTGCGAGGATGAATGTCATTGATATTATCGACAAGATCTGTGGTCACAATCATACCCGTATGTGGGATTTTTAAGGTGGCTACTTGTGCTTCCCAGAGTGCGGGGAGTTGTCCGTCAGCGTAGCGTTTGTTTCCCCATGGGGCGATTTGCACGAAGTAAAATGGCATATCATGATTATTGAAGGCATCGCGCCAACCAAGGATGAGATCCTTCATTTTTCCGTTGTAGGCGAGGCCATTTTTTTGGATGACATTGGTCTCTCCCTGATACCAGATTGTGCCACGCACGGCGAATTTTGTGATCGGCGCGATCATGCCGTTGTACATGTTGCCGGATGATTTTTTGGTGATGGTCCATGGTTCGATCGGCGAGCCCCCCCATGAGCTATTGATCAGCCCGATGGGTACTCCAACTTCCTTGTGGATTTTTTTTCCGAAGTGGTAGAGCACAGCTGAAAAGTTTGGAATGTTCTCGGGAGTGCATTCTTTCCATGTGGTTTTGACGTCTTTGGCCGGCTTTTTGGCGCGTGTTTTTGGGATATGGAAAAGACGGATATTGGGGTGATTAGCAGCAGTGGTAAACTCCTTACCCCTCAGAGTGCCTTTGAGTTGCCACTCCATATTGGATTGACCCGAGCCGATCCAGACGTCACCGATAAGGATATTTTTGAGAACAATTTTATTATTACCTATAATTGTTAGTTTGTGTGACTGACGTTCGTTGGCGGACATGCTAGGCATACTAACAATCCAGTTGCCATCCTGATCTGCGATGATTGTTTTTGAGTTTTTACCCAAATTAACGAGGACTTTTTCTCCTGCATTTGCCGTGCCCCATACATTCAGTGGGGTATTACGTTGTAGGACCATGTGATCGGCAAAGATAGCCGGCAGTCTAACATCTGCTAATGCGGGGAGCGAAGCGATGAACATAGTTAGTATGGCGAGCTTGGATGAATAGTTCATAGAAATGTAGATACGCGGTGGAATTATGAATTTCTGTCATTTAGTTGTGGTTAACCAAAAACGGATCAACTGCTTTGCTAGCCCATTTATCATGGTTATTATCAAGTCTTTTGATCTCAAACAGCTAGACCACACCGGTCAAATTAAATTAGACCAAGACGCTATCGTTGTTTGTTACCGACCCAGTTCACCGCGTTAATGAGAAGTTTTTTGAAAGATGCGTTTTGGTGCGCTTTATCATCGTGACCTAGTGTGATGCAAACGATCCGCGTCTTGGGGTCTTTTACCACCCAAACACTGGGGATAGGTGCTTTTGTCTTGTCTGCGGCATTATGGCAGCAGACATGCACATACTCAGCAGACTTGAGTTTGATGCGGTAGTTTTCGTCGGTTATCTTAAAGCTTTTTCTAACCTCCTTGGTGATTGCGTGTCCCGTATCAGAGACGGTCACCTCAAACACTCCTCGCCCGTGGCTTGGGGTGCCACCTCCCACGAAGCGGTCGTTGTATCCTTTCCATGGATGTTTCCAGGTAGCGGCATGGAGTATTACTAATCCCATACCATTGTCAGCATGGTGATGAAGTGATTTTTGCCATGCCTCCGCCCCCCATTGCTTGTGGTTGCCGCTGAATACAACGACGTCGGCTTCTTTGATGAGCTTAAGCGCTTCTTGCAGATTGGGTGTGGCAGCGACATCTATTCCTCCAGCAGTTTTCAGTGTCTGTGCATCTGTGCCAAGAAAGTCGCGTGGAAAATGGTGTGAGCTTCCGGATCCGACAAGTAGGACTCGCAGCGTGTTGGTGATTGGGGGCTTGGAAAATGACTGCCCCATCGGCTTGGTGCTGGTGGCGGGGAGCTCAGCTCTTAAATGGTCAAGAGGGGTAATACTAATGAGTATGGCAAAAAATAATTTAGAAAGTTCCATAACGTAATTTGCTATAGATGTTTTCTATATAGCTGCCAATAATACTTCTCATATAATTATACCACTACTCTCTTATGGTTTGGTGGTTTTTGGATAGTGTTTTGGCATTAGTAATGGGCGCAGCACCATCGGGGTATGATCCCGCTTGAGTTTTTTCCATGGATGATTTTTGTCCTGATTGAAGCGCCCCCACCAAAGACGTCCGCCCTCACGCCAGGCATCAATGATGATACCCTGATTGAATGGTTGATTGCGTGCTGTCACGACAATGCCATTATGTTCAAGTAGTGTGCCTTGCCTGCTGGTGGCGAGATGCAAATCGAGTGTTGATAATTTAAGCTGGAACAGCGGCAGGAACAAATCATCACGCCAATGATAGCAGAGCCCGCGTTCACGTAGGCCCCTGTTTACTAGCCAATTATTGAACCATGCTAGTCGTGCGGGTTTATAATCTCTGGACAATTTAGCCGCTTCTTCCACAGCAGTGATGGCCATTTGATCGGCCTCATATGCAGAAACAACAGGTGCGAGTTTCTGCAAGTCGCAGCTCAATTTCTTCGCCTGTTTCTGGCGAAATATAGGTGATCCTGGATCGGCGCAGCTTATTATAAAAAGTGGAAAAACGCCCATACTCAGGCAGTTAATTAAATTGAATTTCACGAACATACTTACGGTTAATGCTATTGGGTCGATTTGCTTCGGCGAGGCAAAATTATAGCCTTTGATTGCGGGTAATATTTTATGTTTTGTAATCTATTGTTGTCATAGAGCGATTTAATCGTAAGTTCTACGGCATCATAAATGTATATTTTACATACAAGCTGATATAGCAAATACCTCCTACTAGTTACCTATCAACCATACAACAGCACATCCCACAATGAATGACCCACTAAATCGACGTAAATTTATCTCTACCACGGCCCTTGCTGGTGCTGCCATTGCTGGTGCGCCCATGCTGCATGGACAATCAAAACTCAATGGCTCCAGTATCAAGGTGGCCGTCATCGGATGCGGTGGGCGTGGTTCCGGTGCGCTTGCGAATTTCATGGAAGCGTGCAAAATTCTTGGAACCAAAGCAGAGATTGTTGCCTTAGCTGATGCCTTTGACGATCGGGTTTCTCGGTTGGCTAAAAAGCACGGAGTTGCCAAAGAGCTACAATTTACTGGCTACGAAGCATACAAAAAAGCTCTCGCTACGGATTGCGAATACGTGATTATGGCGACTCCTCCAGGTTTTAGGCCTGTGCATTTCGCGGCTGCCATCGATGCCGGCAAACACTGTTTCATCGAGAAACCTGTGGCCGTTGACCCCGTAGGATCACGCGCCGTCATGGCCGCTGGGGAAATAGCTAAGAAAAAAGGTCTTGGTGTGGTTGCCGGAACCCAGCGCCGTCACCAGAAAAACTATCAAACGAACAAAGCCAAAATCGACGCTGGAGCTATCGGTGAGATCCGAGGTGGAGTTGTGCAGTGGAACGGTCGTATCCCATGGCTTAAGAAGCGCCAAGAGGGATGGTCAGATAATGAATACATCACTCGGAATTGGTTGAATTTTACTGAGCTATCGGGTGATCACATTGTAGAGCAACACGTGCACAATATCGACGTGGCGATCTGGTTCTTAGGGCGCTTACCTGTTTCTGCACTTGGCTTCGGCGGTAGGTCCAGACGTGTTACCGGCAACCAATTTGATTTCTTTAGTGTAGACCTTAACTTTGGGGATGATGTGCATATTCATAGCCAGTGTAGGCAGTTGGCTGGAACCTATGGTCGGGTTGGTGAAATGTTTACTGGCACTCACGGTAGTTGTTATGGTGGTGGCAAGATGACAGGCAAAGATGTTAGTATTGCTGAAATTAAGCTCGAAAGCGAACATGGCATGGTGCAGGAGCACATCGATTTGATTACCTCGGTGCGTGCTGGTAAACCGCGTAATGAGGCTCAACAAATTGCTGAGTCCACACTCGTTGCCATCATGAGTAGGATGTCATCCTACACTGGACAAATGATCCGTTGGGTCGACGTCACCGAGAATAAGAGATCACCATTCTATAATTATAAGTGTCAGGTTGACCCTCTTACATTTGAAACCGGATCGATCAAGTTGCCAGCCGAGGAGCCGCCTATCCCAGGCAAGGCTTGATGTGGCTTTAGCTCCTCTGGTTAGCCTGTATAGACCCAATGGATTAAGCCACAGAGCCAAGGCTCTGTGGGATCATTGGAGGCGTAGTGTTAGGCAGGGGCATGTTTTTATGGCGGGCAGGCCAGTTATGTGATTGCTTTTCCTAGACTTGGTCTGGGATAGCAAACTCATCGCGCTGACGAAGTTTCATCAGGGTATTGGCTTGCGTGGCTTTGTTACCTACAAATTTTTCGGTCTTCGGGTCGAATGTGAGCATTGGGCCAAGCTGCATTGGGTCGAGGCTGCCGTTGTTGGCTTTCACTTGGGCGACGACCGAGTTGATAGTATCGAGTGCGTCTTGGTGTGATCCCATGGCCTCGCGAACTTGATCAGGAGTCGCCTGCTGACCCAGCTTGTAGGAAATATTGGCGAGGTGGCAAACACCGGTAGAGATGTGGCCGGTAGCAATATCAGCGGCAAGATGATCTTTTTTGCCGCTGCGGATGGCGTCAATGAAATTAGCGAAGTGTCCTTTACCAGCGTTGCCTGGGTATGCCTTAATAACTTTTTTACCGTCAGTTTCGTAGGCCTTACCACCACCGCGAGCAAGCTTGATCATACCTTTCTCGCACATGATGATATTGCCCCCACGTGTGCCTTTGTAGACGGTAGGCGCTTTCCGCGAGGCGGAGTGTGGAAGGTCGCGGATTTCGACCATGATGGGCACACCTTGGTGTTCCATGTAGGTGAAATGCATGTTGGGTGTGTCGCCATTGTCATCCCATACGAAACGACCACCGGCCGAGCAGACTTTTTCTGGAAGTGTTTCCCAGCCGAGCATGTGGCAGAGATCGTCCGTGTAATGTACTGCCCAGTTGCCCATTTCCCCATCACCCCAGTCGAATTGCCAGTGCCAGTCGTAATGAAATTGCTTACGCATGATTGGCGTAGCGGGAGCAGGGCCGGCCCAGAGGTTATAATCGACACCCTCGGGGACGGGAGTAGGTTTGGTGACGAGCCCAATTGGTTTACGATGGTTGAGTTTCATGCAGTGCACCCAGAGAACCTTTCCATACTTGCCAGCGGCGATGTCTTTGGCGGCAGCTTGAGGGCTTGGGCATGAGCGTTGTTGATTGCCGCCCTGAACAATACGATTGTATTTGCGTGCTGCCTTAATCATCTGCTGGCTTTCCCATAGCGAATGGCTGACGGGTTTTTCTACGTAGACGTGTTTACCTGCTTGGCAGCCAGCCACGGTCATGGAGGCGTGCCAGTGGTTTGGTGTTGCGATCGTGATGGCATCGACGTCTTTCATTTCGAGGATCTTGCGATAATCCTGCACTGCTAAGACTCCATCTTTCGCGTATTTGCTCATCCGGTTTTTATCGGCATCACAAACGGCGACGACTTTGACCCCGGGGACTCTACTCAAAGAGCTAAAGTGTCCCTTGCCACGAGCACCCATACCGATGACAGCGACACGAACTTCCTTATTGGCACCTTGGGCGTGAAGGGAAGGGGCGGCTAGGACGCCAGCACCAGCGGTGGCGAGACCCTTCACAAAGGAACGGCGACTAACGGAATTGGGCAGATGGATAGGAACCATAGATGAGTGTATGACGAATCTCCCGGCTTGTCCAGATAAGGCAGGGAAATATTAGGTGGTGCTATGGGATATTACACCTCACCCACATTCATACGAATGGGGTGTTAATGATTGACCTTTAAACTCCCTTGATTTTAGCAATTTCACCGAGCTCTTTTTGTGCCAGCTCTAACGCAGGATACGATTCACCATCGACAATAAGTTGGTCAACTTGAAGCCATTGGTTCGGTGTCATGAATACCAGATTTCCCTTACAGTCGTATGGTGTATTCAGTTTGAAATTGCGGGATGTGGTTGGCTCATCAATCGCTTGGCATGCAGATACTGGATACTGCGTGTCATTAAGAACGATATACGACTTGTTTGGTTTAACAGCGGTCCTGTTGACTAATAGCTGAGCGCGTTGTCTGAAATCAAACTCGAAGTCTTTTTCGTGAGGGACGTAGTTGTAAGTATACTCGTTTTTATCCTGAGGAGTTCTGGGAATACTATCGGAGTCAATATCATCTAACAATTGTTTTACAAGGGGTTCATCACTCTTCCAAATTCTGTCGTATAGTGAATCGACGGTATCGCCATTTTCAAGAGGCACGTAATTTGTGTAAGCAATCTCACCGGTGTCTAAACCTGAGTCCATGTAGTGGACGCACATGCCAGATTTTTCATCACCATACCATATCGTCCAGAAGCCGGGATGTCTGCCGCAGTGGCGAGGCAGGAGCGATGTATGGAAGTTTAAAACGCCCATGGGTGGAATATTGAGAAATTCATCAGGCAAAAAGAATTGATAACCAATGACAACAATTACATCAGGTGCCCATTCACGAATTTGATCCATAATACCGTCATCTTTTGGCTTACCGCAGATGATGGGAATACTTTGATCATCGGCAATTTCGTGGATGGGTTTACTCGAGCTTCCGCCTGATGTTGTTGTGGTGATTCCTTCAGTAGGTGATTCTAAGATACCCACAATATTGGCGTTATTGTTTACAAAATACTCCATGTGAATTGAAGTGAGCTCCCAGGTGCGAGTACCAATGATAACAATGCGTTTATTTCTCATATTTTAAGTTTTCGTGTGTGAAGTTGATATGCTGAAGTCACCTTCGGGTGAAAGATAGTTGCCAGACTTGACGTGCCAAGGAAATTTTAAAAGCCGGCAAGGGTTACCATTACTTATTTCTCTTATTGCATCGGATGCGAATGCGCTTCAATAAATATCTATGCCCATTCGCCCATGGTATTGGCCAGAGAAAGGACAGCCCGAGCGGACTGAGCCATTTACCTGGATTGTGGAAGGTGTCATCGCCGCTTCTTGGTGGCCTGATCCCTACGTTTTCGATCTCTTTGATGACCACGGTATCAAGGCGGTGGTGAACGTCTGCGAGTTTGATAATCGTCAGGATGTGCCGCCACATTTGAACTACCACTTTATTCATGTGCCCGACTATGGCGTACCGAGTGAGGAGCAGGTTGATCATTTTATAAAACTTATGGATAAACATCACACCGCACGAGAGCCAGTGGTGATCCATTGTGTGGCGGGGTGTGGGCGTACTGGGCAGTTCATCATCGCTTGGTGTGCCAGAGCTGGGTTTATTCCGAAAGGGACGGATCCAGTCGATTGGATTCGCTCAAAACGTAAATGTTGCCTTGAGACTGGTGCGCAAGAGCAGTGCGCGCGGCTGCTGACTAAAAAATATAGCTCAGCGAATGGCTCAGTGTAAGTGAAGGGGGCTCACTTTTACCCGGGAAAAAAGCCATTAGCCATGGAACCTCACGTGGATGCCGCGGTTGATTCCCATTACCGCGGTATTTTATAAATATTGGGAAACTATAATTGTAATGGTGACGTGTTGCTCATGAACTTAGGCGGGCCACGTAGATTCGGTGCCAGGCCTCATCTGATTGCTCATGGGGTTTCGCTGGATGTTCCGTTAAATCGAACCCGGCTTTCTTGATTGCCATCTCAAGTCTTGGTGACGGCGATGCCATCCAGTAAGCAAGACAGCCACCTGGGTTAAGCGATTCCCGTAAAAGCGCCATAAAACTTGGCGTGTAGAGCTTTACATTGTCCTCGGTGATCACTGCATCCGGCGTGTCATCGATATCGATGAGAATCGCATCGTATGTATCACCATCTCCAAGACAGTCGAAGAGGTCAGCTAAGATAATATTTGTTCTCGGGTCATCGAGTAAGGGGCCATTGTGTTTAATGAGATAGGTGCGGTTCCATTCGATGACTTGACTCATTAATTCAGCAACATCGACGGTTGCTGGCGAACCGATGACTTCCAAAACCCGCTTGAGAGTGAATCCCATGCCTAGTCCGCCGATCAGCACCCGCGGGTGCTCTGGTCGGTTTTCCGCACGGGCTAACAGGTCTTCGCACCCTAAATCTGCTAGCATCTGTTCTGACCATGTCAGATTCGTGCTCATCAGCTCCATCCCGTTATATTCTAGGATAAAATCACCGTCTTGCTCGTAGAGAGCGAGCAAGCTTCCATCGGGCATGCTGGCTTTATCTAGTTGAATATAGGAATTCATGTCGCCAAGTATCGCCGTATTCGCGCCCTCGGCAAGGGCATTGGCAGCTTGATCAAGAAACACATATATCTATAAAAGATCTCTACGGAGTGGCAGCTTGATTCGGCGCGCCATCGTGGGCTGCGAGTGACCGCGCCTTTCGCACTTAAGTTGGTGCTATTAAGGCTTGGCACTTTTCTAATACTGCTACTTGATTTCTTTTATCCAGATATTGCGAAAGCGTACGTCTTGTCCGTGTTCTTGAAGTTTGAGTGGCTGATCGCTTGGATCGTTTTTGACACCCCCGTTGGCGTGCTTCACTGGAACGTTGTCGTGAACCATGATTCCGTTCCACCAGAGTGTCAGCCGGGCAGGGGTCTTAATTTTTTCACCCTGCCACTCGGCGGCTTTAAAAATAAAATGAAACGAATGCCACTGCCCGTTGGGTCGCCATGCATTACCCTTGGGTACGTGCTCCATACATACAGCGCCGATACCGTGAGGTCCGATCTTCCAACTGTAAGGGTCTTTGATATTTTTGCCTTTTGGTGATTCAATTTGTAGCTCGTGACGGTTCTGCATGTAAACTCCGCTGTTAGAATAGCCGTCGGGTTTCCCATCGCCTCGTTTGCCTAACATGACAAACTCCACATGCCCTTCAAAATCGTGGTATTTCTTTTTGGTTATCAGATCGTGGGTGCCCCACTTCTTGCCGCCGTTGGTCATGAGCACTTTACCATCGTCAGTTGGGCTTTTCACCACTTTCCAGGTGATATTCATGTCTTTCTTCGGCCACATTTCCCAGTTTTTTTTGACGGATTCCATGGTGCCGTCAAACGGAACGTCTGCACCCTCGGGGGCCTTGGTTCCGATATCTTTCGATTTATCGTATCCGGCTTGTTGCTCAGGTTTTTTGGCTGTGGCCAATCCAGCACCGAGTGAAAAGACTGCGCAATAAGCGAAGAGCGGGGAAAGGTATTTCAATTTCATGGTCAGCATCCTACGGCACGGAAATAAAGAACCTAGCGAAAAATATCAGGAATTTGGCCTTGGGTAATTACTTTTACTTCATTGGGGTCTCTACCGTTATACACTATGGCTATTCCCTGCTCGGTAGGGTGATCATTGCTGGCTTGCAGGTAGCGCTTCAGCATCTGAGGATTTCATAAATTTGTAGAGATCGGAATCTGTCGACAGGACGAGGGTGGATTGTTTGCCAATGGTGTTTCGGTACATTTCCATGGTTTTAATGAATTCGTAGAGCTCAGCGGCTTTGGGGTTCTGGCCGTAGGCCCGGGCGTAAATCTGTGAGGCCTTAGCGTCGGCTTTACCTTTGATGGTTTGCACTTTCTTGTAAGCCTTGGAGGAAATTTCGTTGAGGTCGCGGTCCTTGTCGCCGAGGATTCGGGCAGCCTCGCCTTCACCTTCGGAGCGGAACTTAGAGGCGATTTGTTGACGCTCGGAAATCATCCGTTCATAAATTTTTTCGACCACGGAAGGGTTGTAGTTGATACGCTTAAAGCGAACGTCCAGCAGCTCAATGCCAAGTTCTGCCAGCTTCGGTTTGGCCTCGGCCATAATCTCTTCTTCGAGAACGGACCGGCCTTTACTGATTTTTGGGAGGATACCGATGCTGCCAGATTGGCCGTCGGTTAGTTCCTCCAGAGTTTCGTCTTTGACTGGGACGCGCTCCTTATCGGTGCGTACGATCTCGATGAGGTCGTGCTTGCCGATGATACTGCGGGTGGCTGAACCAAGGATGTTTTCCAGTCGAGAATCGGCGGTGCGTTCGTTGCGGAGGCCCAGGAAATATTCTAAAGGATCCTTGATTTTCCATCTTCCGAAAGTGTCAACGGCGATATAGAGTTTGTCCTTAGTGGGCATCTCATTACGCTGACCGTCCCACGGAAGGATATTCTTTGGGATACGGTTAATGACCTGTATGAAAGGTTTTTTGAAATGCAGGCCCGGTTCGGTGATGGGCTGGCCTACCGGATTACCGAACTGGGTGACGATGACTTGCTCGGTGGGTGTGACAGTGTAGGAGCAGAAGTAAAAGGCGGCTACTAAAACGGCGAGGATGACGGGGGTGATTGCTAGGAGAGGACGTTTCATGGATAATTAAAAGGTCAAAATGGGAACTTATTGAGAAGAGATTTAAATGGAAGAAATGCTTTTAGAGCCTGCTTTATTTGTCGTTGAGGTTGAGCAACGGAAGCACGCCCCTGGTGGCCTCGTCGATGATGATCGTCTTACCGAGTTTGGGCAGAATTTCGGACATAGTTTCTAGGTAGAGGCGGCGGCGGGTTATCTCTGGGGCGGCAGTGTATTCGATCAGCAGCGCTTCAAAGGAGGCGACATCACCCTCAGCCTCGTTGACACGCTTTGCGGCGTAACCGTCGGCGGTGGAGATCATGCGATCTGCCTCTCCGCGGGCACGGGGGACTTCTTTATTGTATTCACCATTGGCACGGTTAATCGCGCTTTCCCGTTCTTGCTGGGCCTGGTTTACCTCATTGAAAGAGGATTGGACCCTGCGTGGCGGGTTAACGTCCTTGAGCTGTACCTGAACGATACGCAAGCCCATGGCATACTCTGCTGTGGCGGCTTGGAGTTTCTCAGAGGCGATACTCTCGATTTCCTGACGGCCTACGGTGATGACTTCATCCACGGTGCGGTCACCAACGATCTCGCGCATGACGCTCTCTGTTAAGTCACGGAGAGTGGCATCTGGTTGTCGAACGGCAAACAGGTACTGCTGTGGATCTTCAATGCGGTATTGTACTACCCATTCGACTAGTGCAGCGTTAAGGTCACCTGTGACCATGGATTTTTCTAGCTCTTGTTCTCCGGATGATGAGGCTTGCCATGGGTTAGTGGCGCCCAGAGTGCCGAAGCCAAACTCCTGCTGAAGTTGGCGGGTAACCTCTACAACATGAGTGCGGTCAATACCGAAGGGTAGCTTAAAATGGAGGCCAGGGCCGGTGGTATTGATTGGTTTCCCAAACCGAAGAACGACAGCCTGCGAGTCTGCAGAGACGGTGTAGAAACTGGTGAAGATACCAACGAGGATAACGAGGCCGTAAACGATACGCTGTATCAAGGTGAAGTTGATATTGATATGTATATTTGTATTGGGGACCTGTGTCATATTAACTGTATGTATCTAGAACAGACACGAACAATCAACTATAATCGGTGGTATATTTTTTGTAACCAAGGGGGAGGGAGGGAATGCGAGGGGACCTTCACTAAGGGACAGACCAACTGCATCACATCCTCGGCAACTTGCTCAGCGGCGGAAAGGGCAGTAAAAGGATTCATAAAATAATGCTTGGACCAATCGGGGCCATGTGTGGAGAGATGAAAAAATTGACAAGCTCGTCTAGGGGGACTGGGGTGCGCGAGGCTTAAATATGAATATACATCTGCCATACATTCCTATATACAGATAACCATACCATGTAGATTTTCCTGCTAGCCATGAATAACGATCACTACGAGTATTGCGCAACTGACCAAAAAGGCTTCGCGCTGATCGCGACTATCTCGGTCATGGTTCTGTTGGTTCTGGTCGCGCTGGCTATGCTCAGTCTCTCCACTCTGGAATTAAAAACGGCTCGCCAGGATAGAGCTATCGCTGATGCACAATCAAATGCCCGTATGGCCCTGATGCTCGCTATCGGCGAACTGCAAAAAACAGCAGGGCCGGATCAGCGCATCACAGCAGGTGCCGGACTGATGGACACGGACAAATCAGGTCACCATACAATCGAGGGCGTTGCCAATCCATACTGGACCGGCGTTTGGCAGTCTGACTCCTCCCTCACCCCCGGCTCATATACTGACAGGAAGGCAAATCTGTTCCTGCGCTGGCTGGTTTCCATGAAGAATGGAGCAGACGCAACAACATTAGGATCTGCTCAGTCGTCCTCCATTAACGATCCAGTCAAGATGGTGGGATTGGGAACATCCGGATCAATTGACTATGTGATCGCTGAAAAAATCATCAGCAAAGACAATACAAATGCACATGCCTGGTGGGTCGGTGACGAGTCGCTCAAAACAAGAATCAACATACCCGCCATCCGCAACCCCGGCGGAGACCGATCGTGGCAACAGGCCCTGAACCAGAGTGCCCCCATTTCCGGAACAGGTATGTCCGATGAACTTTCATGGCTAAAGAGTACGTCGGATGAAAATAGACAGTCACTGCAAAAAATAGTCAGCCAGCATTCTTTGCCCCTACATCCGGAGAGTCCGGCAAGTACCTCCACCGCGTTCCATGATTTCACCCTTCACTCGCTCTCTCTTCCCACAGATGTTCTGAGTGGTGGGCTCAAATGGGATATGTCCCGCCTGTTCGCACATGAGAAACTTCCGGACGATTTCACCGATGGTGAACGCATACTTACCGAAAAAGACACAGGCATTAAATTTAATAAAGACATCGGCACTCCTCTTTATGAAGCGCCTCAGAACAATGGAGCCATCCCGGATTGGCAGCGTCTCGCAGATTACCACAGGCTGTATCATTTAGTTCAATGGGATGGAAACAAGCCCTACATCGAATACAACGATGAGACATGGATGAAACTGCGATCACTCGCTTGCTCACCACCGATGCCCCTGATCACCAGGATGCAGATTTTTTACTCACTGACCGTCGGCCAATACAATCGCCTGACTCTCGTAATCGAACCGGTAATCACCTACTGGAATCCCTATAACGTGGAAATACGCATTCCGTCTGATCAAGCATACATCACCATGCGCTCGTTCTGGCAATCCATTCGCATCCAGATCATGCGCTCTGGTGCCCAAATCAACAGCACATCATATCACCGGAATCTCTTTTTCCCGACCTATCCGAATACGAATATGAAGTTCAATGTTCACGGGATGACACTTGAGCCCGGCGAAACCAAAGTGTTTTCAGATCGGGCGGGAGCCCCCTTCGACTGGAATAGAAACCGAACGGTGTGGGGGCACAGCATGACCGCGGAGCCCGGCTGGGAAAACAAGGGTGGATTCATGGGTGATGGCTATGGCCGCTTTGGCACGGTTTCTCCTGGCCAGACACTGTCCGCGGTCATCGAGCCCTGGAGCTCTTTCCACACAGAATTCAGCCACTGGGGGCAGAGAGGCACCAATATGTGGCATCAGATGGATCTGATCAGACGCAGTCCAGGTCTTTGGTCTAACGATACATTCAAAAACATCCAGATTTTCCTTGTCGAAGATCACACTCGCAATGAAATGGTTGATCTTTGGGGCTTTGATACCTTCACACGCAATGGCATCTCCACGTCTCAGCTTTTTGCAGGGAACAAAATCCCCCTGTGCGTTGTCGATGTCAGTGTTCGAACTGAACGGGACGGTCCACGTGAAACCCTGCCATACCTGTTCACCTCAAACACACATGGATCCACGCTTTCTAACAAACAGCACATCGCCACGGATCTCGCGTCATCCTACTGGACAACTCGCGTGCGCAAAATCTCAGACTGGGAAGATCGCACCGTAGAAATAGAGCCCAATACCAATCGCGGGTTTTTTGGACCTGGAAACACCGCCGACACGGGACTCAACTTCGTGACCATGCGGGAGATCCCCACTCGCCCTCCCCTGTCTCTGGCAGCGTATCGGAACTTTGATTTGTTATTCAATCCCGGGACATTTACACCCTGGAGAAGTGATCCAGCAGACTTCACTTCGCCACCCTCTACAAACCATGTGATCAGCGGCGGCTACGCTCACCCCATGTTAGAACGCGACAAAATTGAAACCGCGCATGCTGACCCGAATATTGCCAGATCTCTCTACGACCACAGCTATCTGTCCAATCACGCTCTCTACGACAAATGGTTCCACTCAGGAATACCCACAGGCGAATCGACAAATGTCACCGAGCAAGGGACCATCGCCTCCGTTCTCAACGGCGACCATCACCTTCCCAACCCGCGTCTGATTTGGCGGCGTGACATTGATCCAACAGCCGTTACATCCAAGATCAGCGATGCACAAACAGGACATCAGCACGTAGCACCCTACCTCTACATTGCTGGAGGATTTAATGTAAACTCAACATCCGTAGAGGCATGGCGCGCATTTTTAGGGGCCATGCAGAAACGAACCATCCCACACTCCGGCTCTGCCGATGAAACACCCGACAGCTCTGTATTCCCCAGGCAATCAGTCGTAACAGGTACAAAAATCGAAGGCAACAACCCTGATGAAAATGACCTGTGGAACGGCTACCGATCACTCGATAAGACGGACATCGACAAACTTGCTCATGCCATCGTCGAACAGGTCAAAGTACGCGGGCCATTTCACTCCATGGCGGATTTCGTCAATCGCCGGGTATCCACTCCATCGGATGATAATAATGCAAGCAATGGAGCCAGCAAAAATCATAACCTATCACTCTCAGGAACACTGCAATCTGCAATCGATAATACCGACATCAATAGCCGCTATTTCAATACAGACCTAACACTTAATGATGTGCAAAACATTGGCTATAAAAACCCCGATGCCGCTGTCGGCTTGCGAGCAGCTGGAGCACCAGGATATTTCATGCAGGGGGATCTGCTACAGGCGTTGGGAAGCAGCATGACCGTGAGAGGCGACACCTTCCTCATCCGGGCTTACGGAGAATCTAGAAATAGCGATGGTGATGTTCTTGCAAAAGCCTGGTGTGAAGCCTACGTGCAAAGAGACCACACTTACCTAAACCCAATAGATGAGTCGGTCACGCGCGAGAACCTTCATATCACCAACGAACGATTTGGCAGAGAATTTAACATTATAAGCTTCCGCTGGCTCCATGAGGATGAAATCTAACAAGCAATCGACCTGTTACATCATGAGTCAAATCATGACTCTTTCTGCCATTTTCGTCTTTCTGACTATGGCATCGGCCTTGACCACCCTCAATGCTCAAGAGGCCGCACCAAGCAATACAGCTGATAGTAATAACAAACTCAGCATCCGCACACTCTGTGTTGGTTATCAGAAAGAAATACGCGCAGTCGATCTATCCAATGGCAAAAAGGAGCGCATAAGCATTCCGATGTATGATGATGCCTTCTCACCTCCATTCTCACATAGCGGCGCCTTACCTATCCACATTAGCATACCCGGCGCCGAGAAACCTTTCCACAGCATCAAATCAATACCGAACCGCAGCAACCTACTCATCTTATTTGTTTCTTCAGCGAAGAAATCTGGAAAACCTTACACCGTAATCACTCTCGACGATTCCGATAAAGATTTTCGTTATGGCACTCGAAGAATGTTCAACTTTTGCAAATCCCATATTGCTCTTAGATTTGGTAAAAAAGCCATTAGCCTCCCATCTGGAACGGGCCCCAAGAATGTGGTCATTAAAGAAAGCCAAGTAGGCGAAAAACGCTTTGCGATTGAGTTCTATCAGAAAGAGAAAAACAAGTGGAAACGTTTTTCCGCAACCCGCTGGACACTCAATCCCCAAAAGCGCTCCGTAATTTTTTTCTACACCAACCCTCGCACAGGCCGCCCCACCTACCGCAGCGTTGCGGAGTACTACGTGAACCCCGCACTTGTTCAAAATAAGTTTGAGCAAAACAATAAAGCTGCCGAAGACGCAGGAATCAGCAAAGAAAACATCGGCAAAGAGGAGGGGCCTGTTGCCAAGCCTGCAGATGAGAATAAGAATAAAACGATCCCGAAGGCTCAACCACCGACATAAGAACCCAGATAGAACCAGTACCCAGAGCCGTCACAATTTCCGCCACCTCCTATAGGCTTCGACTACAAAAAGAGAGAGCACTGCTAGGAATTTGCTTTTTGGGTGAGGTGATCGAAGGGGCTTATCATGGGGTGATAAGGGGGTTATCTCGGGGTTCTCAGCGACAATGTCGGTTCGGTCATCCGGATCTTTTTTCAGATCGTAGAATTCCTTTGTATCAGGACGATCGATCAACTTATTCCAGCCATCAATCACGACGCAGCTACCCCATCAAAATCAACGAATGGAAGTCGACCAAAGATCTCCTCCGGACCATCAGCTTTGCTTCTCAAAGCTAAAACATGAGAACCCAACTCCCAAAAACCCTTCGGCTCCGTAAGCCTCTTACATTAGTATGATCAAAGCCATCTCACACTGAAGTCGCAGAATAATTTTCCAAACCTTCTGAGAGCAGCTAACTCAAAAGGTCCCCAAGCTCGAAAAGAAAAATCACGTCTGTTTCGTCCTCGGCAACGCAACTTACTGCTAGGAATTTGCTTTTTGAGCGAGGTGGTCCGAGGGACTTCCGGTGGTGTTGTTCGTAGTCGTCGAGAAAATCGGCCCAGCCGTGGTGGACGAGTTGCCAGAGGGGTGAAGCGCGTGGGCGGCGGGGTTGGTAGATGGATGGCACAATATATGCTCATATGAACATTTATTGTGGGGGTCAAGTTTGGAAGGTGGGGTGGCTGCTGTATCCTGCGGCTGGGTGTTCTTACTGCTTCCTGCAGCAAGTTGGGAAAGGTTGCCGCTGGAGGCGTCAGTTACGTTCTGCGGCTTTTGACGTATGATTGTTGATACGTCTTGTTTCACGTCGGGTTTGGCGAGTAGCTCTGTGGGAAATTGATGGGCTGTGCTAACCTACTTCGCCGGGGGCTTCGAAGGACGCGGCGCGGAAGTTGCCGCTACTTAAGCCCAATCAACTTCGACTTGCGCCGGGTGGCCGTTGCGGTCGTTGTATTTGAGGTGGCCGTGTTCGATGCCGTATTCGTGCACCTCTTTGGTGACTTTGACATCGTAGCAGCAGTACTCGGCGATTTTCATCATCGGTTCTGGATTGCCGGTTTTTTTGTATTCCTGCCACCAGCGTAGGGCGTCGAGTCCGTCGGCGGACTTGCCGGTGCCGAGGGATGCGGACGCGAGTGAGTCGAGTTTGAGTCGGTGCCCGAGCACGTTTTCCACCTCCACCATCATATCGAGGTTGGCGGTGGTGTTGATGAGATCGAGAATGGTGTATCCTTGGAGGACGGGGTAATCGAAGTAGAGGTGATTGTATCCGACGACGAGGTCTGCTTTGACGAGCATATTGACCAGTTCATCTGTCTGGTCCTCGTTAAAAATGTGGTATTGCGCGGTGCGGGTGGAGTAGGCGACACCGACGGATATACCCATTTTGTCTTTGTTCGCGGCGCCACCTACATCGCCAAAGCTGCGCTGGGTTTCCAAGTCAAAATAAACGGTGTCCATAATATATTAATTTCTAAGATTTGTGAATCAAATACAAAGCCACCGTGTTAGTTTAAAGTTGCCAAAATTCGAGTATATTTGATGAACTGTCGCTTAATGATGGAGAGCATGAATAACCGAATGAGGGAATCAAGAGGCAAGTTATGCGGTGACTATTTTTTGGTGAGCTCTTGCTCGAGACGATGGGTAATCCACTTTGGTGCGTTGTGTTTTTTGAGTTGTTCGATGTGCATGCGGGCAGCGGCCATGTCGCCCGTTAGCAGGGAGATTTTTGCCTTATCAGCAAGGAGGAGAGGATCTGGTTTGTCAGGATTGACTCGTTCGTTAATCTCCATGAGTGCGGTGTAAAGATCTTCAAAGGCAGTAGTTTTATCGTTCTGGTTGATTTTTGCTCTAGCTCGTTTGATGAGCCATGCCGATTTAAAACGTAGGGTGGGGAGCTCGTTGTTAATAATTTTGAGTGCCTCAAGATTTTTTTTACCATCAATGAGTGCTTCAACGAGTTGAGCTTTTAGAATAGAGTCGGGGAATTGTTTGAGACCGGAGCGTAGACCACGAATTTGTTCGTCGTGACGGCCGAGTAGGCGTTGGCATTCTGACCTCATTAGAAACCAATCAATCTTGCCTGCGGGGGACTCCTTGAATGCGAGCTGATAAGCGTGCAAGGCGGGTTGGTTCTTACCGGATGCTTGGTAAGCTTGTGCACGCAGAATGTGTGTTTCTGCGCGATCCAGACGGTCTTTGGCGAGTTTAAGTGCGAAGTTAGCAATTCGGAGTGCTTGTTCTGGGTGGTGGGATACGAGCTCAAGTCGGCAGAGCTCTAGTTGCCAGGCAAGATTGTTAGGCTTTGCAGTTGTAGCCGAGACGAGGTCTTTAAAGGCATTATTTAATTTACCCATCGCCTTATATGTTTGGGCGCGTTGGAAAAGCAGTTCTGGAGTGGATTTTTCAAGAATGTGTTCATTGAGCTCATCGAGCGAGTGTCGCAAGTCTTGGTGAGCGCAAACATGAGGGAAGCTGAGGACCCAAAGGATGCAGGCGAGACAGATGATGTAAGACAGAAGACGCAAGATATAGACTTGGCTTGATACAGGTTGGATGCCGAGGCTTCTCAGAAACTTATCTTATTTTATCTGGAGAACGAGAGATGGATGGATAGTGAAGTCTGAGCTGTTTGGAGAATGGTTATGACCTTCGATGGCGATAGTATTTTTTCCTGTGTTAAAAAGTTCGGTAAACGAGCTCAGCTCAAAGAGTTCGAAATTTCCATTGGCCTCATGGGATGAGATATCGCGTGCAGTCTTACCATTGCCTTTTCCTACGCCTTTGCGGAACGCTTCCTTGCCATTGATATACATGATGAAGGCATCATCGTAGCTGATAGAGAGCAGTAGCTTGCGTGCCTCAGCTAGATTGGTTAAATCAAAATTGCGGCGGATATAGAGGCTAGCAAATTTGTTTTTCATTTTCAGTTCGGTGGTGTCATCGTCATCGCCGTAGCCGAATCCAGCCTTGCCGGTTTTCCAAGCAGATGTATCGAAGTTGGGTTCAGTCCAAGCGGGGCTCGGGAAACTGCCGGTGTGATACTGCCATACTGCTTTCTTTGGGATGATGTATTTAGCATCCTTGGTTATATCTACAGCTTTAGGTGTATTATTTTTGGCGTTGGGTTTCCATGGTTCGGCAATGCGTGTAGGCTGGACGATTTTCTTTTTGTGGATTTGAAATTTATCTTTAATTTCACCGTTCTTGTTGAGCATGGTAACGAGGAGTTCGTTCCCCTTGATGTTGATGAGTGTAGAGCCGTGTTCGACGAGGCTGCGGCGCATTACGGGCGAGTAACCTTTACGTCTGAGGCCGGTTCCGCCATGACCCGTGACGATCTGTACAGTGCCTTGATTGGGTTTCAGCCCCGGGCTTTTTTGATATGCGCCGTCGCCTTTTTCGTCGCCATCACCATCGTCGAGGATTTTATTTTCTGCTACTGTAGGGGTATCGTAGGCGCCGTCCATGAGCATCGAGCGTTCATAAATATGGGAGTGACCTGTTAAGACAAGATCCACACCATTGGACTCGAGTATAGGCATGATATGTTCACGCATTTCGATGAGCTGTTGCTCTTTGTCGCTATCGTGAGAGCCTTTGGTGTATGGCGGATGATGCCAGTAAGCTATGACCCAATCGATTCTGTTAGGTGACGTTTTGGCAAGATCCTCGCGTAACCATTTTGCCATCGTAGCGGTGGGTTGCCGATCAAGATCGTGTGAGTTTAGCACAACAAAGTGGGTGCGTCCGTAGTCGAACGAGTAATAAGATTCATTTCCTGTGGGTACGCCACCGGCTTCTCCCTTAGTCGGGGTGATGTAGGCATCGTAGTAGGGGCCGACACCAGATTTTCCGCGTGACGTTCGGCCTTCGTGGTTACCCATGGAAGGCCAGCAAACGGTGTTTCGAAGGGTGGGTTGATATATCTCAAAGAACTTTTTTTGGAACTCACCATCTTTACCACTGCCGTATGCCATATCCCCGACATGAAGATACATGTCTAGTGTGAGTTTGTGTTTCTTATTGTGATTGATCAGTGCTTGGTGGACTTGTTTTTGGGAAGGATTGCCAGTGCCTGAATCGCCAACGACCCAGATGTAGGTGTCGCGGTTGGTGCCGGGTTTGGGGTGGGTGCGGAATGTGAATCCTGCCTCGGCTGGTGTCAGTCGATTGTCGCCATCGTAAACGGCATAGTAGTAGCGCGTGTCTGGCTTTAGCTCGGAAATTTTTGCTTCATACTGGTAGGTGCCCTTGGGGGCGTTGAATAGTGGAAGCGCGTGTGGGCTTTTGTGGTGAGCCTTGTTTCTGCGGACAACGATTTGTTTGCAGGAGCAGGTAGAACTGAGCTTGTCTGGGTGGCTACCAATTCGTACGCTGGGGGTAATGACCGCTGTGGTGCGCCAAACGACGTGGACCGAGGTATCGGTTGAAAGCTGAAGATAGGGGCCGCGTTTGATGGACTCTGCGGCGGTTGAAAAATGACCAAGTAGAACTACAAGGCAGAATATTGTGGCGAATTTACGTGTAAATGGGTGCGTGTGCATTGAAATGGGAGAATGTATTTAATTTTAACGCTGATACGTAGCAAGACGGTTACATATTTCTTAAAGACTTGGCGGCATCGCTTCGGGTCGCTAATAATGCGGGAATTAATGTGGCTAGGATACACAAGGCAACAGCAAAAACAAATACAATGCCGAATTCCCTTGGGTCGATAATTGCGGGTAGGCCATCGAATCCGTTGAATTCGGATGGGAAAGGGTCAAAGCCCCATGATGCGAGCACATCAAGTAGCATTTGCCGGTTTTTGACGACGAGATATCCTAAACTAAGACCGAGCAGCCCACCAAACAGGCCGATGATGATTCCCTGATAGAGGAAGACGCGAACCAATTGGAACGGGGCGGCACCGAGCGATTTCATCACGCCTATTTCCCGTTTCTTTTGAATCGTTACCGTGAACATCACTGCCATGATAGAAAATGCCGACACCAACATAATGAATGAGAGGCATATGCTGAGCATCCAGCGTTGGGTGCTGATTAGAGAAAACTGAGCTTGGTGATCCTGCATCCACGTGCGTGCCCGCCATGCTCCGTCTTTTGGCATGTTAGGTCCGACAGCATTTTCTAACACCATGGCTGCTTTGTAGGGGTCATTGAGCCGAAGTGCAATTCCGCGAACACCATCGCCTAGCCCGGTGAGATCTTGCCCGACCGTCAGCGGAACAAATACATCGGGGCTGTAAGCATGGCGAGTAGCTTGATAGATACCGATTACATTTAAGTCCTTGGGAAGGACGACGGTCTTCATATGTTTGATATCGTTGATGTCTGCTTTATCGATATTGATATTTTTCAGGGCATCTAATATCTTTAACGCTGTGGCTAAGTGGCCCTTTGGGTAGGTGAGCACGCCGCTATCGTCAGGATCTTCTGTGCTTCGCTCACCAGTGGCGACATGCTCCCTGAGGTTCTCGATGAGTTCTTTCTCGCTGTTGCGGATATTGTAGTCGAGCATCGGTCCGAGCACTCTATGGTAAAAATCGGTCATCGCGGCGATGGGTGCGGTTTCCTGATTGTTACCTGCTGTGATGATGCGATTGAGCTCTTCTTCGGCGTGTTTTAATTCCTCTGAACCTGTCTCAAAAAATGATGCTCCACCGATTCGATTGAGCACTGGTTGGATTTGTTTTAGATTTCGGTTGGTGTGGATCTGGATAATGTCGCCTACGGAGATACTGAATTTTTCAGCGGTTAGTGATGAGATAACGGCCTCATCACCGAGCCCCATGTCAGCATTTCCTTGTCCAGGTTTGATTAGGTCTTGAAGTGACTTAAGCTGGGATTCATTGGTGGTATCGATCGCCTGCATGGATGCTGGAGCCACAGCCCCTTGGCGATCGAGAAGAACAAAGTCGTTTACCAGTGCGTAGGCACTTTCCACTCCTTCCAAGTCGCTCATGGATTTCTGCAGGCTTCTCCACTCTTTCTGGGCATTGTAATCTGGGTCATACTCAGCCATTTTTTCGGCATCTGGCCAAGGTTCCATGCGTTCGATATTGATGTGTGGCGTGTAGCTAAGCACGCGATCTTTAACGAGTTTTTCAAACCCACCAAAAACCGACAGTACGACTACAAGCACCATGACACCGATGGCAACACCGGCTAACGAGATCAAAGTGATCACAGAGACATGGGTGCGTAGCGGATTCAGATAGCGTAGAGCTAGCAGCAAGCTGAAATTTTTTCTGATGATAAGGGCGCTTGTGGTTGTTGAATGTGCAGAAATTTGGAGTTGTGACGTCGGATTGTCCAATGAATTGTCATGTGCATCGAAATTACTCTCGGGTGATCATGAGTGGTGGAGTTCCCTCCAGAGTGGTTGACAATGTCAATGACCCCTTGTCTATTGTAATGATGACTGCTCCAGTGAGCTGCTGATCAAACAAGTCAATATTGCTGAGCTTTAAGTGCTTTTTCCATGTTTTGGGGATCGATTCCATCTGGGGAAATGTGGCATTGGTCGAAATGATCGCATTGGGTTGTACCGCTTGTAGAAAGCTTTGACTGCCTGTGAAATCGTCTCGGTTTCGGCCCATAACGATGATGTCAGCGGATAAATCAATACCGGATGAGAGCAGTTGGTCTTCAGTTGCGTAACCCGCATCGCCGGTAAAAAGAATTCGCCATCCGTGGCAGTGGAGTCGAAGAACAAGGCCTGTATCATCAGCCCGACCAGAACCATCAATTTCACGCGGAGCGTGTAATGTTTCGAGAAATATCTCGGGCTCAATCTGAAAGATTTGTCCAGCTGATGGGGTGATCAGTTGGGATTTGTGTGCGAGGGCATTCTTCACGAATTTTTTATAGCTCGGGCTTCGCAGATCCGTGCGTGGAATTAGCGACTGCTTAACATCGTAGAATTTTAGGCATTGGCTCATCGCACCGCAATGTTTGACATCGGCATGACTGATGATGAGCGAGTCGGGTCGTGCTCTAAGTGCTCCAAGTGTGGGCAGGACGTGTCGCCGAAAAGTATCGTCATGTCCGCAATCGAGTAAGATACCGCCGCCGACATCGAGAAACTGTGCTCCACCACCATATGGGAGATCAAATACGATGATGTGATGTTTGCCATTATTGTTAGGTTTGCGGTAGTGGTGACCGCTAGGAATATCAGCAAACGCAGCTGCGAGCGTATATGTGGTCGTAGCTAAACGCGAGTTTAGTGAGTTGATAGAATCGCCTGCAGGTTGCCAGAGTGCACCTACTGCAAGAGAAAGCATGGCGAGTGCGAGGATGAGAAATACGATGAGCATTAGAGGGATGCCAGCAATAATAGCAATAGGTGTAACTATACCGAAGTGAAGCCACATAAGGGGAGCCGAGCCCATCCATGCAGCCATGGAAACAGCCAGCGAACCACGTAACCATCTACGTTTTTCAAGGAGAAATTCCTGTTTTGAGTTGAGCAGTGGGCGGGGAAAAAAAGAATCAATCTCGCCGAGTGGTTTAAATACGCGTGTCCACATACCAGTTGCCAACGCTATGGCCAACAGAACGCCGTAGGAGAGTTGAAACCCGGTAGTGAAGAGTTGATGACCATCAAATAGCAGGACGATGATTGCACTTGCGGCTAAGCTATTTACCAGAACCGGTTTTCGCTGAACGAGGAATCCAGATAGGAAAACCGTTGCCATGATAACCGCCCTCACGGCTGGCGCGTTCATACCTGTGATGCCAGCATACACGGACATACAGAGAATGGTACCCAAAATGACTGCCCAGCGGGGTAGTCGAAAAAACCATAGAACTACACTGATGATGGCTCCAACCATACCGACGTGTAGTCCACTTACGGCAAACACATGCAGGGTGCCGCTTTCGCGGAAGTCATGAATCATTGCTGAGTCACGCGGTGGGCGCTCACCTAGCACGACGGCACGAATGAGCTGCGCTTGTTTTGATTCTTGTTCTAAACTCAGGGTGATAGCGGATCGAATGTGTTGGCGCCATTTAGCCATGGTGCGGAAGGGTAGGTATTGCCAACTAGTACCTGACAATTTGAGTTTTTCGCTTGGAGTGAATATTAGGGTAACGCCCTGCCTGTATAGCCATTCTTTGCGGTCAAATTCATAAGGATTTCTTATGGAACCGATATTTTTAAATCTTCCCTTTGTGCTGATAATATCGCCGTGTTTTAAAATGACATCTTGGCGTTTAGGCTGAGAAAGAAGTAAACGTGTGCCAGTAGGAAAGTTCTTAGCCTCGAGAACCTTGATGATATAAGGTCCCGATTCTAATTTGCCTGTATCGATGACGACGGCGCGAATTATTTTTTCTCCAATGTCGGCTTGTTTTAGGCATTCATGTTGGCTCTCGATAACTGTTCCGTGTGTCAGATGTCCAAGTAAGAGCCCACTTGAGAGCATATAAATAAATCGTTTTCTGACTACAAAAGATAGGGAAAGACAAAATAACAACATGGTGCCCCAAGAGCCCATACCAAATTGATCAGCAAGGTAGACACCCACAAGCAGCCCAGATAATAGCGACCATAGGGGAAAAATACTGAAATATTTTAAGATAGATTTACTTACACACACACAATTGCCAGCTTAGGCAATGCAATCAGCGCTGCAAGTAAATCTAATAGCTTTAGCAGTTATTTTGCTGATTAGATTTCACCCATTTCGCGCAACTTATGTGTCGCGTTTGCAGAGTGGCGCGTCTCTGGGAATAGCTCGATCATTTGATTAAGAATCATTATACAGGAGTCCCTATCCTCTAGATCTTCGTTGTAAAGCGTCGCGAGGCTACCCATAAAATATGCCGCATCATTAACGGGCCACTGGTGGCTTTCGAGAGCTGAACGCAGGGTTGCGATGGATGCTTCCGGATCTTCCAGCTTATCGTGTTGGATCTTGGCTATCTCGACCCATGGTAGACGGTTATACGGATCGGTATCTGCTACTTCGCGATAGACTGCTATGGCCTCATCGTAGTCGCCGCGTGCGTGTGCTGCACGCGCGTCGTGCATGGGGTCAGTTTCTACCAGTTCGTTAGAGTCAAGGACAGCACTTGTTGCCTTGTCTGTAATGGCCGGTAGAATGTAGAGCACAAAAAGTACGCCAACATAAATTCCAGCCAACAATAAAGCGGGAAGTTGTGTGACGGCCTTGACGTCATCACCATCACTCCCACCCATCAATGAAGATAGAACAATTGATACTACAAATATGAAGATGATACTATGGATGATCCACTTGGTCATGATGTAATGGTCATTACCATGTCCTCAGGTCAAGGAAAAGGCATAATGCAAGCGATCTTCTGGTATCTACTACATACGGCGCGCGTTTCTTCCTTCGTCGATCAGTTTCCAGAAGTGTTTGGAATCCGCGAGCTGCTCGTCTTCTGACAAAGGCATTTTGGCGCGAAAAAGAAAGTCGGAAAATGTATTCTTGTGTAACAACCGGTGCACGACCACATGTTCATCAGATACTTCGAAGTAAATACGATAATCTTCAGTGCGAAAGCGGTATAGGGTTTTACCATCTCGAATTAGTTCGCCGAAGCGTTCACCATCCAGCTCAGCAAGGTCAGCCTCTGTAACTTTGAAGGCGTCGAGCAGTGTGAGCTGATCGAGTGTTCCCAATCTTGAGATCTCAGCTGCACTGATTTCATTAAAAACAATTTGTAGCACATGGCTAAGAAACCACTTACGCGCTTATTAATCAAGCCATCATCGGCATGTTAACAGTCTTTCTTTGTGTTTGAAATCTTGCAATATGAAGAAAATAACCCATGTTTAAACACGATAATGCGAACATTAAATCCCAGCTATGTCGCAGCTTTTGACGCTGTATCGCGCGTGTGGGTGGCCTGCTTGCTGCTGTTGATGGCTTCATCTTGTTCTCCTCCAATGGGTGTGAACCCAAAAGCAAATATACTCCCTCACCTAGCGGAAAAGCATTACGTTTCTTATGATGGCGATCATTTTGGCTACCGAAATTGGAAGCCCGCAGCGCCTCACACCGTGATTATTGGTATTCATGGTATTTCGGGGCACTCAGGTGATTATAAGTATCTAACAAAACATTTGCGTTCGAACGACCGTGGCGTTGCTATCTATGCGCCTGAGACACGCGGCCAAGGTATGGACGCTAACAAAAAACGCAGAGGGGATATTATTAACTCTCGTGAGTGGACTAAGGATCTCTACACATTTACCTCTCTTGTGCGTAAGGCTCATCCAAAAGCCCGTATCATTTGGCTGGGTGAGAGCATGGGCACGCTAATTATCATGCATGCCTATCATGCAACGCCTCATGGATTCAAAAAGCCCGATGCTCTTATTTTTGCGTCGCCAATTGTGGATATCAGCTCAAAAATTTCTGTATGGAAACTCGGCACTATGCGTGTAGCGGCTTTTCTTTTTCCACAATTACGGATCTCACTTGAGACACTCTCGACTGGCGAGCGCCCAGTTGTCACTAAGGATGACATTCATGAGGAGCAGGCAAACAAGAATGAATGGTATATACCACGCTACACGCTACGGCTCTTACTTACACTAGGGAACATGGCGGACAGGCTAAAGAAGCTTGCTGCCGATACTCGCTGTCCGATTCTTATACTTAATGGGGGTATGGACATATTCACTTCCAAGGAAAAGGTGGACGAATTTTGCGCCTCTTTTCCTAAGGATATTCCTTGCACACATCATTACTACAAAGATTCGTTCCATCTCTTGCTCTACGATCATCAGCGCGAGAAGATTTTCCGAGATATTTCTACATGGCTCAAAACCGCCCGTTAGCTCGGTCAGATGGCAGAACACACAGGCTAGGGGTCATATTTTAAGCTAATATCGTTGCAAAATGATCTATAGATACGATCATAAACGCTAATGCGATTGAATGTAGTCATTACTATTCTGGGGTTAATATGGACACCTTTTTTACAGGCGGCTTTGGCGGATAATATCGCAACTACGGCAGTGAAAGAACCACCTGTTAAGCTTGCTGAAGATGTTGATGGCCTCGTTAAGCAACTCTCAGATAATAATTTCTATATCCGTAAAACCGCCAGTCGTAAGCTCTGGCACATTGGTCTGGAGGCATTGCCCGCGCTGCAGGTGATTGCCGAGGGTAAAGACCCTGAAGGGTCAAGCCGAGCGAGTGAACTCATTCTCTACATTGGTGCTGGCATACTTCCAGATAGCACGGAAGAGATAAAGGCACTAGTGATTGAATTCTCAAGAAGTGATGCAGACAAAAAACTTAGAATCCTACGCAAGCTCATGCAGCTTGGGCATTGGCGTCAGGTGCTTCACTTAGCCCGTTTACAAAAAGATGAAGAGACGCGCCTGAAAATGGCTAGCATAGCAAAGACTACAGCTAGTCAAGTGGTGCGCGAGGCCATAGCCAACAAAAACCACAACCTGGTTGCCGAAGTGTTGAATCTTATGGGAGATGACGACCAGGCGCTCATCATGCGCGCGTGGCAATATAAACAGCGTGGGCAACTTGCTGACCAACTAAAAACGGCGGCAAAAATGATGGGTGAAAAAGGAGCTCGCTGGCGGCTGGCGTTACACCGAGTAGGTGGTAATACTACCGCAGCGCTTAATGAAGCGCGAGCACTTGGCGATAAAAAAATCATAGCGGCTATTCAGCTATTACAAGGAGACCCCTTACCATGGTTACTCGCTGATCCGCCAAAAATCCGGTTTGGTGTTATTTCAAGCCTAGCAAACCGAATCCAACTCGCCCGCATACAGGGCGATAAAAAAAAGGCACGTATTTTGGCCCTTGAGTTGATGACTATGGCGCGCAGCTCACCCTCTAACAATCATGTGATTGCTGCTTTGTCAGGGGTTGGATTCCGAGATCTCGCTATTAAGGTTATGACGGAAAACGAGCCGCTCTCGGCATTTGTCTACTTTGATAATATGGAGGCGCCCGAGCAAGCGCTCAGATTATTAGGTATTCCGCAGGGAGCTAGCGCGCCTTATAAAAAATGGGTTAAGAGAACAACCTCTCAGGCGCTCGAAGAAGACAAAGATAGCGGCTACAGCAAAATTCTCATGATGGGTGGTTTTCTCGCTCGTCACGGCGAACGCAAACACGTGCTTCCCACAGTTCAACCACTCATGAATGCTTTGGAAAAAGATGAGTCTGATATTTGGTTTGATCTCATTTACTCGATGGCAATTTATGATCTTTGTGCAGAAGCAATTTACCTTGTTGAACAACGCGGAAACAAAAACGGGGAAGCGGATTTAGCAGTCAAAAAAATCTTTCGTATTATTAAAGAACAATCAGTGGTTCACGTATGGGAGGCACTTAAAAAACGTAATAACCAGGATCTAAAAAAATCACTTCATCAAATAGCAATCCTCTCCGGTTTAATTCAAGATAAGTTCAATGAAGTTGATGACCTTCATGATGCCATGCTTGCAGAAATAAAAGACAATAAAGCAGTCGATGAAAAACTGCGCTACAGCGCGATCTTTGCTTTTGCTGAGACTCGGGGTGATCTAGATGCGTGCGCACAAATGCTCAAAGCGAAACAAAAGGTAGCAGTTTGGTTCGAGGCGAAGCGCTATTATGATAAAGAGTTATTTAATTGGGAAGAAATGGAGCACCAACATGCTGCAATGATTAAAGAAAACCCCAGCGACTTCCGTAGCGCTACCCACTTGTATGTAGCGCTTCGTAAGCAAGGGAAAGAACAAGAAGCAAAAAAAATGTTAGACCGTGTTCTATCACTCACCGTCGGTGAGCCCAGCATACTAGGTCCTGTAGCATCAGAGTTATATAAAGTAGGTTTTTACAGAGAAGCGACAGAGCTTTGGTTGCAAATATTGTTAATTTCTAGGCCCGGTGATATGTATTTTAATCGTGCGCTGAGCTCCCTTGCAAAAAACCCGCAATACCTGTATGACACTGGTCAGTGGAGAAAATCATCTGCCATTGCCGAGGTAAGCGTGATGCTTGCTTTGCGTGGTAATACTAATTTGAGTATTAATGAATTACTACGTGCGAGATTCAAAGTAGATTTTGCTCGTGGCATGGCCGAGCTGGAAGAGGGAAAACGTAAGCAAGCGCTCGCTACTCTTGATGCTGCACGAAAGCTTGTGCCAGGCGACGGCACCCTAGCAGATCATTTTTTTCCTTCATTAAGAACGGCAGGTATTGGCAAAATTTACGATAAGTGGTTCAATGAAAGCTACAACCACATAGCCAAAGCTGGTGTGCTTTACCCACGATCACACAACACCCACAACACTGCCGCTTGGCTCTGTTCAAGAGCTGGCAGGAAACTTGATGAAGCCACTAAACACTCCGTTGCCGCACTTAAGGAACGTCCACAGCAAGGGGCTTATCTTGATACTATGGCAGAGATCTGCTTTGCAAAAGGAAATCGAGCTAAAGCCATCGAATGGTCAAAAAAAGCTGTTAAAGCTTCCCGTCGTTATCCACAAGGGGTCTTCAGGCTGCGCAAATATATATTTGAGAATTTTCATCAACTTCATCTACAGCTTGAACGCTTCAAAACGGTTCCGCTTGCAGAGTAATATGTGTTTCTTCTCTCTTCATATCTAGTATTCATACTCTTGACCTACGTGATCCATGCACCGTGTTATACTTTTTCTTTCGCTTATTCCGTTACTCGCAGCGATTATTCTGCGCAGGTTCAATGGAGATCGTATCTTGCGACGTGACGGACAGGAGCTGCTAACCACACCCGCAGAGCAAACCGCGAGGCAAATGCTTAATGCCATGGGCCATGAGAATGTTGAGCTCAAACAGGCAAGATCACCATGGGCAATCCTTGGATCATCGTCCAAGTCAGTTATTGAGTTACCCGATTACACGAGAGGAAAACGTCACCCAGGAACCGTCGAAAGCCATGCTCATGCGGCATTGTGCGTGGCTGTTTTTCTCCTCAGCGAGCGCGAACCGCAGCTTGCAGGTAAACGCGTATGGGCACTACGATTTGGGCACGTATTTCCGGTATTTACAGTGATCTGTGTGGTCTTCGCTTTGGTCGTCGGTAAGCTTCCTGCTCTGTGGGGATTGAGTATTATCGTGGGTTCACTGGGGCTGGCGGCCTGCGCACAAGTATTGACGCTGGCTTGCGAACTGCGTGCGGCAACTCTTGCATCTGTTGTGTTAGAAAAAAAACGGATTTTCCCCCGTTTCAGCGATGAAGAAATTGTTGTTCCCGCTATTCGTGCCCAAGCTTGGCGTGCTATTGTTCCTGGTCTGCTCGCGCGGTTGATGTGATCCAATGCTGCATTCTTTACTCGCCATACTGCACGCTGCTTGGTAAACACTTCTTAACTAATTTGGCGGGTTCATTCTGCGCCATCATATTTCTGACACCCGGCCCCTGAATAAAATGATTTCCTACGATCGCGATCCACAACAAACAATCCCTGAGTCATCCGTCAAAATAATTGGTTTGGGCGGAGCGGGAGCTAACATGCTCGACCGAGCTGCCCTTGATGGCATGACCGGAGCGGAAATGCTATGTATCAATACAGATATGCGGACTCTCTCCAGCTCGGTGGCGGGAGAGAAAATTCAGATAGGCAAGAACCTGACAAAGGGTCTTGGTGCTGGTGGGGATCCAGAGTTGGGTCTGAGAGCTGCGCAGGAGTCAGAGACTGAAATCTATGATGCGGTGCGGGGCAGAAAAATGATTTTCCTCTGTGTTGGTCTGGGTGGAGGAACTGGATCAGGTGCCGCACCACTCATTAGCCGGATTGCGCGTGAAGAGGGTGCATTTGTTGTCGTATTTGCCACTATGCCATTCGGATTCGAAGGACAGCGCCGGCGTGATCAGGCTGAGACCACTCTCAACGAACTTGCCGTGCTTGCTAACGCATTGGTGACTTTTGATAATGGACGTATGGGTGAGTTGGTGCTCGCCAAGCAAGGAATTCATGAGGCGTTTGCCGCCGCTGACCGAATGATCTCTGAGTCAATTAAAGCGGTGACTCGCCTTGTCGTACGCCCTGGCTTGATCAATGTGGGACTTGACGATTTGATGTCGGCTCTACGAACCACGCGCTCGCGTTGTCTATTTGGTTCAGGTATTGCCGATGGCGAAAATCGCTCACAAGTAGCACTCGAGAACGCACTAACCAGCCCGTTATTAGATAAAGGAAGCCTGCTAGAGGATGCGGCTACCGTATTAGTTCATATATGCGGTGGCGAGAGCATGACCCTTTACGAGGTTGAGCTACTGATGCAGGGCCTATTGAAGTATGTTCCTGATAGCGCTCATGTGCTCTTTGGTGCTGCGGTAGATCCGGAGATGGGGGACGCCTTGAGTGTCACTCTGGTGAGTGCTTTGCCTGAGGAAAAATTGAAACCATTGGAAGCTATCAGGCAAGATCCAGTCAATGAGCTTGAGCTTTCTCAAGAGCCTGAGCCTGAGGAAAAAGATGAGGAGGAAATTGTCGAGGTTTCAACCATAACTAATCATACTGTTATTAGCTCTCCGGAAGATGAGCAAATGATGGAGCCTAGTGAAGGATTTGGGCTATCTGATGATGAGAATATTGAAGATTATACTCCCTCGGCAGCAGAGCCAGAGCCAGAGAAATCAGAGGAAGATATCGATGATTTACCGGACATTGATAGAGACGAGCAATCTTTTTTTAGCCGTTTGAATAAAACACATTCTACCGCCAAAGAAACGCACAGTGAAGAGGTGATAGAGGAGCCAGAATTGACCATTCTAGATAATGATCCAGAAGAGAGTGACCAAACAACTGAGTTTATCACTCCCGTGGTAGAAAAGTCACCGCAGCCACAAAAAAAGCATGAAATGAGTATCAGTCAGCCTGAGCTTGAGCTCGATGGCGGACCCAAGGGCAAGTTTGAGGGTGGTAGCCCAAATATACATGAGGGAGAGGACCTTGATGTGCCAGCATTCCTACGCAAGCGTAAGAAGTGAAATCAAACTAATTAAGTAGGTGTAGATTTAGGCAACAGCTTTCACCTCATTGTTATCATGCCGGTCCGTATAAATTTCTATAATAATATGGGATATGATCGCGTAGTATAAGACATGCGGAATCCATTCTTGCCGCAGCGCTCGCTTGCTGTTAAATCACAAATGTTATGACAAATCTGTCTACAATCATCATTCTTCTCGTTTGCTTAGGTTTAGGTTATGTGGTGGAACCCATGTTTGTTTCTGGAGTTAAACAAAAACCGGCCAAACAAAAGGTCGAAACTCGAAAAGAAGTTAGAGCAAACACCTCGAAGCCTGATGATTCAATAACAGAACCAACTTCAAAAATACAAGTTGATCTGAGTAAAATCACCAAGGAAGATTACCCTGAAAAAGTGGCACTTAAAGTACCCTTCACTATTTCTGATTCCGAGAGTGGCGTGACAGTGCAATTGAAGGCCGGAAGCATGGTTAAGCCCCTCAGCCTGGCAGGCACAGATCTCATCATCCAACCTGCATTGATGCCTATTAAGAGCCGAATCAATGTTGACAAGACTAATTTTAAGGAGCTTGCAGTGCCAAAAATGTTAGAGCGTATGCAGAAAAACACGGCAGGGAACGATTCACAGCCCGCTCCGCCCACACCGCCAGAGCCAGTGCTGTCTGAACCAGAACCTATTCCTACGCCTACGCCAGAGCCAGCACCACCGACTAAAATTGATGAGGCCACTATTGTAGCCATCTTAAAGAAGGATGTGGAGGCGGGTAAGGTCACTGAGTTTAAGGCAAGCCAAGTAACTGTATGGAAAGCTGGCGAGGACACAGAGTTCGACGGGAAAACATATCAGACTGGGCTCGTCACCTTCAAAGCAGAAACAATTCTCGGAGTGCAGGAGCATGAGGCAATTGCGCTGATTGAAAGTAACAAGGTTTACAAGTGGATGTGGGCGAAGACCAAATTAGAAATGCGCTAATTAGCAGTATTTATAAAAAATTATTTGTTAGGTTTGGTTTTTGATCTCGTTTGCAATGCCACTAAGACATTGTGTTTTGTCTAAATTGATGTCACATGGTATAGCACTACTAAAAGTTGCCGCTACTACTATTCAAAATTTTCCCTAACAATTTCATCAGAAGGATAAATATTTACTGTTGAGTGAATGTTTTTTCACATGGAATAAAATATCAACAGTGCCTCATGAATTGAACAATCACTAACTATTCAAAATAATGACCAAAAACCTTATAATGATGTTTGGCGCTTTGCTGATGACTCCATCTCTCATGGCTAACGAGCCAATGGTAATAACTACATGGAATATTGAACACCTTGGATCACCCGGTCGAGGATTTGGCGGCGGATTTGGAGGGTTTGGTCGCTACGCAACACCACCGCGCATGGATCAGTTACCAAAAAGGACTGACGAACAACTAAAAAAAATTGCTGATTTAATAAGCACAGATTTGATGTCAGACATTATTGCCATACAGGAAGTGGCCGTTACTCATAAGCGAAGACATCGCTCATTGTGTAAGCCACTTGATCAGATTGTAAGCCATCTCGAATCAGCCAAAGAAAAAGGGGATTGGGCATACCATATTCCCTATGTCGATGAGGTGCCTGAACTTGATGATGAAAAAAATATGCATCTGGGATTTATGTGGAATCGTAAACGGGTTAAACTCGTTAAGGTTTTTGAAATGTCGATGCGTGACCAAAAACTCGCTGGTAAAGAGTTGTTTGAGCGCGCTCCTTTATTGGGTTACTTTGAGGAAGTAAGATCAGACGGTAGTCCAGGATTGGATTTTGTAGTTGTAAACGTGCACTTAGCGTCTGGGCAACAACACGACGAGAACCATTTGATTGCCATGACGCTCATCGAGTATGGAATTACTCGCGATCTTGCACGGCATGCCATTTCTGAGCCGTCGGTTATCATCATGGGGGATTTTAATGAAAACCCTAATAGGAAAGATGCATCAGGGAAGGCTTTAACCAGTCCAGCTCTAACAGCACACATGCAATTTAAGGGGTATAAATATCTGACCAAACCAGAGATGCAATTCACCCGTTTGAATAATCACTTGACGAGTATGATTGATCATATTCTTGTCAATAAGTCAGCGCAAGCTCATATCATTGAACCAAAAGCGACTATTTACCGGCCGGGTAGTGGACCTCTTGGAGATAAAAAAATCTTTCCACAGTGGCGCGCTACATACAGCGATCACTTGCCAATTTCTTTTAAAATTAAATCTTCTAAGGACAACGATAGTGACTTTTTCGATTGATCTGAGGCAGATATAAAATGAATACTAGAAAATCTCATGAAAACTGGAAATAGAGCCTGCGTAACAGGAGATGATTTTAGGAACTCACCACCCGTTGATCATGTAGGTATTGTTGAGAGAGCTGAGCGATTTACTACACGCAGTATAAAGAGCATCACTAAACGTGCGGGTTTAAATATGGTGCTTAACATGATTGACCTGACCACGCTTGAAGGTGCCGATACACCCAACAAGGTGCGTCAACTATGCTACAAGGCGGAGCACTTACACGATTCCATCTCGGGCTTGCCTTCGACTGCCGCGGTGTGTGTTTTTCCTCCGTTTGTAAAAACAGCCCGTGAAGCGCTTGGTGATAATTCACTGGTAAAGATTGCGTCGGTCGCAACCTATTTTCCATCAGGGCATACTACCTTGAAGAGTAAGCTGGAGGAAACTAGACGAGCGGTTTCCGACGGTGCGGATGAGATCGACATGGTGATTTCGCGTGGTCGATTTCTCTCTGGCGACTACAACTATGTCTTCGATGAGATTGCTGCGGTGAAGGAAGCCTGTGGAGATGCGCGGCTGAAAGTTATTCTTGAAACCGGCGAGCTCGCCACGCTGGACAACGTGCGCCGTGCGTCAGACATCGCGATCCATGCCGGTGGCGATTTCATCAAGACATCGACAGGAAAAATAGCGTCCGCGGCAACGATCCCCATAACGCTTGTTATGCTACTCGCCATCCGTGATCATTACGCCAAAACTGGCAAGATGGTAGGCATGAAACCTGCCGGTGGTATTTCCAAGTCAAAACTCGCGCTGCACTATCTCGTGATGGTTAAGGAGACCCTCGGCGAACAATGGCTGACAAATGAATGGTTCCGATTTGGTGCCAGTAGCCTCGCGAACGATGTGCTGATGCAAGTTGCCAAACTCGAAAGCGGCCACTACCAAGCAGCGCATTATTTTTCCAAAGACTAATTTGTGCTAAGATTTAATTTTTAAACTTCAAATTCCAATTTTATGGCTAAGAAAAAATCATCACCGGACTGGGAATACGCATCCGCGCCGGAAACCACAGCGGTCAATATTGCCAAACGATACGATCACTTTATCAATGGTAAGTGGATTACGCCGAGTAACAAAAAATACTTTGCGACAACTAGTCCGTCGACCGGCCGAAAACTCTCGGAAGTGGCTGAGGGTAGCAAAAAAGACGTCGATACCGCAGTGAAGGCGGCCCGTGCTGCATACAACGGCGTATGGGGTAAGATGAGCGGGCGCGAGCGAGGAAAGTACATCTACCGCATTGCCAGACTAATCCAAGAACGCGCACGTGAGTTTGCTATCATTGAAACCATGGACGGCGGTAAGCCGATTCGTGAGTCGCGCGACATCGATATTCCGCTGGCTGCCAACCACTTTTTCTACAACGCAGGGTGGGCGGATAAGTTGGAATATGCATTTCCTAACATGCCGGCGAAGTCACTCGGTGTGGCAGGGCAGGTAATCCCATGGAATTTTCCTTTCCTGATGGCTGCATGGAAAATAGCACCCGCACTCGCGACGGGTAATACCGTCGTTCTGAAGCCTGCAGAAACGACACCATTAACCGCTCTAAAACTCGCGGAGGTCATCGCCGATGCTGGCTTGCCAGATGGTGTGGTTAACATCGTCACTGGGGCAGGGGAGACAGGTGCTGCTATCGTGAACCACCCAGATGTCGATAAAGTGGCATTCACCGGTTCAACCGGTGTTGGTAAGCTGATTCAGGAATCTGTCGCTGGGACGGACAAGAAAGTCACGCTCGAGCTCGGGGGTAAGGCCGCCAATATCATTCTTGAGGATGCGCCGATCGATCAAGCTGTCGAGGGCGTGGTCAATGGGATCTACTTTAACCAAGGCCATGTTTGTTGCGCAGGCTCACGTCTTTTTGTGCAGGAAAATATTTACGATGAAGTTATGTGGAAGCTCAAGCAGCGCATGGACACGCTCGTCATTGGTGACCCGCTCGATAAAAATACCGACGTCGGCGCGATCAACTCCAAGGAGCAGCTAAGAACCATCAAACGCTACATCAAAGAGGGCGTCAAAGGCGGTGCCGATATATATCAGCCTGAATGTGATTTGCCGACAAAAGGTAATTGGTGTCCTCCCACCGTATTTACCAACGTTGCGCAGTCGTCCATCATTGCGAAGGAAGAAATTTTTGGTCCTGTGTTGGCAGTACAAACATTCCGCACTGTGTCCGAGGTGATAGAGAAAGCCAACAACACGCCGTATGGTCTGTCAGCCGGCGTGTGGTGCGACAAAGGCTCCCGCCTATTCCAAGTCACTGGTGCACTCGATGCCGGCGTCGTTTGGGGTAATACATTTAATAAATTTGATCCCACATCACCGTTTGGGGGCTTTAAGGAATCTGGCTACGGCCGTGAGGGCGGACTGCACGGGCTTGGTGCCTACCTCGATTTACCACTCTAACTCTTTATAATTATGAAACGTATTGAAGTTTTGAAAACTTACAAACTCTACATCGGCGGCAAGTTCCCGCGCACGGAATCCGGAAGGTATTACACTCCAGAAGGAAGAGGAGGCAAAGTCCTCGGAAACATCTGCCAAGGATCTCGCAAGGATTTCCGCAATGCAGTGGTCGCCGCCCGCTCCGTAGCTGGTGGCTGGGGAAAACGTGATCCGTATAACCGCAGCCAGATTCTCTACCGCATCGCCGAGATGCTGGAAGGACGAGCTGCACAGTTTGAAGACGAGCTGAAACAGCAGGGAAGCACCGCCGTTACAGCACGTAAGGAGTTACAGGTCGCCGTTGATCAATGTATCTATTACGCCGGATGGTGCGACAAGTACCAGCAAACGTTCTCCTCAGTCAATCCAGTCGCCAGCGCACACTTTAACTTTTCTGTTTATCAGCCGATGGGTGTGGTGGCAGTATTTGCACCTGAGAAATCGGCACTCGCTGGTCTGTTAGGAACTATTCTCCCGATCATTGCTGGAGGAAATGCATGTGTCGTTCTCGCATCCGAAAGTAAACCACTCTGTGCCATTACTCTCGCCGAAGTGCTCGCCACTTCCGATCTTCCAGGGGGCGTGATCAATATCCTCACAGGTAATCGTGATGAATTGTTAGATAACGTCAGCACCCACATGGACGTCAACGCGATCGTGGCATCCGACCTCACAGACGCCCACAAAGCTACCATAAAAGCAAACGCCACCCACAACCTTAAACGGGTGATTATTAGAAAAGAAGACCCGGCCAAATCTGAATCACCCTACCCGATCCTTGCCACCCAGGAAATCAAAACTACTTGGCATCCGATCGAGTCAAGCATCGCTGCGGGGAGTGGGTATTAGGTTGGTTATTTATCCTCAAATGTCAGCCTCTACCCTTGAATCTACCAAGACGTGGGTGCTAGTGTCATTTTTATGAGCAATATTTTCTCTGGAACAATTCCTGCACTGATGACCCCTTGCGATGCCGAGGGTAACCCTGATTTTGATGCCCTGGTAGCGACCGGGAAAGAGCTGATCGAGGCCGGTATGGCATCGGTGGTTTACTGTGGATCTATGGGTGACTGGCCGTTGCTCACCGATGAACAACGCCAAACGGGTGTCAAGGCACTGGTGGATGCTGGCATTAAAGTGATCGTAGGCACGGGTGCACAGAATACCAAAATTGCGGCGGCCCACGCAGCACACGCTCGTGAAGTGGGGGCGCATGGCCTGATGGTTATTCCTCGCGTGCTGTCACGTGGAATTTCACCCGCTGCTCAGTATAATCATTTTACCGCAATCCTTGAAGCGGGTGGTCCTGATCTCCCGGCAGTGATTTACAATTCACCATACTATGGATTTACGACTAAGGCGGATCTCTTTTTTAAGCTAAATTCTGAATACTCACAGTTGGTTGGCTTCAAGGAGTTCGGTGGTGCTGCTGATCTTACTTATGCGGCGGAAAATATAACCACCGGCAACGACCAGCTTACTTTGATGGTGGGGGTTGATACGCAGGCTTACCATGGATTTGTAAACTGCGGAGCTGGTGGAGCGATTACGGGTGTGGGAAATGCCCTTCCTAAAGAAGTGCTACACATGGTTGATCTGTGTCAGCGCGCTGCTGCCGGAGATGCTACCGCACGCCGTTATGCTAAAGAGCTTACGGAAGCTACGCACGTGCTCAACACCTTTGACGAAGGTCCGGACCTCGTGCTTTACTACAAGCATCTGATGGTTCTCGAGGGTAATACTGCCTATGTGCACCAGATCAATGCCGATGATCAGTTGAGCCCCTCACAGAAGGCACACCTTGAGGCACAGCACGCGCTGTTCCGCAGTTGGTGGAGTTCTTGGGCAGGCAAGGAGTATTAAGGGTCTTGCCAATAATAATGATCAAAAAAACCAGCCCCTTTGTTAGGAGCTGGTTTTTTCTTAGAAACAAATACAAGGCGGCTATACCTCCGCGCGTTCGATTCCTAATGGGTTGGCATCCTTGAGCTCGTCAGGAAGCAGGGCATCCGGGCAGTCTTGCCAACAGACGGCACGGGTGAATCGGTAGACTGCCATGGTGCCGACCGAGGTGCTGCGCCCGTCTGATGTTGCTGGGAACGGGCCACCGTGCACCATGCTGGCACAGACTTCCACGCCAGTAGGGAAGCCATTAAAAACAAGGCGACCTGTGCAGGTTTCCATAAGAGCGGAAATACCGGAGTGGCTCGAAAGTTCATCATCAGTGCCGTGGACACTTGCAGTGAGCTGACCACCAAGTGAGCCAAAAAGCTGGGCGAGTTCGTCGTCGCTTGTGTAGGTCACAATCAGAGTGGCTGGCCCAAATACTTCTTCTGTTAGGTCGTTACTTGCGAGGAATGTTGATGAGGTGGTCTGGAAAACATGAGGCACAGCTTGGTTTTGGGCATCGCTGCAGCTGCCCGCTGCAAGAAGCTCAACGTTGCTGTGGTTTTTCAAATGATCAAGTCCTGACCCATATGCTTGGCAGATGCCCGCGTTGAGCATGGCGGCACTAGAGCTTGCATTGACCAGTTCGACGAGCTTGCCCGTGAGGTGGCTTGCGGAATCGGCATGGATGAAAATCAGCCCGGGATTAGTGCAGAACTGACCGACACCGAGTGTCAGGGAACCAAACAGCCCCTCACCGAGCGCGTCACCTTTTGCGGCAGCGATCTCAGGAAGTATCACAACTGGGTTGATGGCACTCATTTCAGCGTAAACAGGAATTGGTTCATCACGCGCTGCAGCAAGATCCATTAGTGCACGACCACCTCCGTAGGAACCGGTGAAGCCAACGGCTTTGATCGATGGGTGCTTGACGAGTGCCTGGCCAACAGTGCGGCCACTACCGTAGACAAGTGAGAACACTCCCTCGGGCAGTCCGCAATCAGCAACGGCTTTCTGAATGGCAAGACCGACGATTTCTGCCGTACCGCTATGTGAGGAGTGCGCCTTGACGATGACGGGGCATCCTGCAGCGAGTGCAGATGCGGTGTCGCCGCCAGCGGTTGAGAATGCGAGCGGAAAATTCGATGCGGCAAACACAGCGACTGGACCAAGCGGGCGCATCATGCTGCGGGTATCGACTTTTGGGATGGGTTCGCGGTCAGGCTGAGCTCGATCGATACGTGCATCTACCCACGAGCCGTCTTCAACGAGATTGGCGAACATACGGAGCTGCCCGCATGTGCGCCCTGCCTCACCACGGACGCGCATTTCTGGTAGTCCCGTTTCTAGCGGCATGCGCGTGACGAGGTTTTCGATAGAAGCCTCGATATTTTCAGCGATTGTGCGCAGAAGTTTGGCTTTGTCGGCACCGGATGTTTGACGGAGGGTTTGGAATGCGTCGTCAGCTAGTGAAACCGCATGCTGAAGTTCTTTGTCTGTTGCGGCGATATAATTAGGGTCGAGAGCTTCGTTGTTGGCTGGGTTGCTGCTCTGGCCGGCAGACTCGCTGCCTTGTCCGCGTGATGCGCCGATGATGGATGTTCCTTGGAGTGTCATAATAGTTGATGGGTTAGTTGGCATTGATGCCGTGTTTAAAAGGGTCTGAGTCTTGTATGATAATGGTCGCCTCGCCATTCACGTAGGCGGTGCCGGTGATCATCGGGATTACTTGGCCATTTTCAAGTGGTTTTACGCGCCCTTCGAAAACAGTGTCCAACACGCTGGCCTGCCGCCAGATTTGTTTGGGTGCTAATTTGCCATCGGCGTGCAGGCAGGCAAGTTTTGCACTCGTTCCCGTGCCGCACGGTGATCGGTCGTAGGCAAGCCCGGGACAGAGTACAAAGCTGCGACTATCTGAGACACCCCGCGTGGGTGCACCAAAAATTTCGATGTGATCGACCACTGCACCGTCAGAGCCGACGATATTATGATCTACTAATGCTTGGGCTAAGGCATAGCTGAACTGCGTGAGTGATGCTATGTTTTCGATAGAAATATCACCATTGTAGTCCTCAGTTAGGAAAAACCAGTTGCCTCCCCAAGCTACGTCACCAGTGACGGTGCCGTGGCCTGGCACTTTAATGCGGACATTTTTTTGATAGCGGTAGCTTGGCACGTTGGTGACTGTGACACTGCCGTCATCATGCAGTTCGGCAATAACTTCGCCTATGGGAGTTTCAATGCAGTGTTTGCCAGTAGCAATTTTTCCCATATGAGCGAGTGAAGCCGTTACACCAATCGTGCCGTGGATACAACTGTTGAGGTATCCTACGTTGTTAAAGAAGATGACCCCGGCGATGCAGTCGGGATTGACGGGCTCGCAAAGTAGGGCGCCGACCATGGCATTGTGACCACGCGGCTCGTGTAGGCATGTAGTACGAATCCAATCGTAATCATTACTCATGATGATTCGCCTATCCATCATGCTGCCTTTGTCCAATCCTGAGACCCCATTGGGGGTTTCAATGATAACGCGTGTTGGCTCACCGCACGTGTGGGAGTCGATAATCTTTAGGTGATGGAAATCTGTATTGCTCATAAGCAGATAGGGCATATATCATATAGGTCTGGTAAAATAGCTTATGGCACGCCCCTGTATCTGCATACACTTATGAGTTTAGCCAGTGATATACGAGATACTTTTTTTAGCGATTCGATAAGCCGCTGATCATTGAGAAGCGATTTGATAATGTTTCAGGTCATGCCATTTTTTGTAACGGATCACATGGGGATGTTTGTTTGTGAAACAAGACTCTTGTTCAGTGTTATGGTTTTCCATCTAGAGATGGTATCATATGGAAAAGTCGTGGGATTACCCGTAGCGTAGCGGGTCGAGTTTCCGGATGTCAGGTGTTTGTTTTCCTGTTAGGATAGACGAGATAAGTTTACCTGTCACGGGCCCGAGACTAAATCCCATCATTGAGTGGCCGCTGGCAATGGTGAGGTTAGAATACCCCGTGACTCTCCCGATGTATGGTAATCCATCCGGTGAGCATGGGCGCAGTCCCGCCCACGGCTTAACGCTATGGAAGGCCGTGTGATCGTAGGCTGGGAAATAGTTTTCAATTGATTTAATGATGCCGTTTACTCGGCGCTGGTTCACACTGAGATCATTACCGCAGATCTCCATGGTGCCTGCGAAACGTAATTGGTCGTCCATCGGGGTGACAGCCACTTTTGCCTCGGCGAGGATAGAGCAGAGCTTTGGCTGTTGGCGAGGTTGACCTAGTGTGAGTGAGTATCCTTTTCCTGCTTGCATCGGCATACGTAGTCCAAGTGACTTGACGAGCTCAGACGACCAAGCACCGCAGGCGAGCACAATTTCTAATTCCGATGGTGTATTAATTCCTTCCAGATGAACTGTGGCGTTACTGCCCTTTCTCAGACCAGTGACTTCGGTCTCAGAGACAATCTCAGCGCCCATATTTATAACTTTACTGAGGAGCCCACGCATAAATTCAGCAGGGTCCATGTGGCAGTCTTGTTTAAACCAGATACCACCGCGCACAGTCATTTCGATATCGGTATCGAGCTCAGCTAGTCGTTCAGGCCCACATACTTCGGCCTCAATACCTAATTCAGCGGCCATGGCAGCTACCTTTGCTTCCTCGTCTAGCGCTTTTTCTGTCAGGCAAAGATTAAGGAGACCTCGCTCGACGACCTTGACTCCAGTGTCTGAGGCCATTTGCAGAAATTGCCGACGACTTTCCATATTCATATCACGTAACAGCTCTCTACTTTGCACGGTATGTTTTTGAGTGCAATGCGTCATAAACAGCCTGCACCAGCGGATCAGTTCCATACTTGTACGCGGGCGGATAAAAAATGGCCCCCCTGGATGGGTGAGCATCTTAAGCCCCTTACTAACCATGCCAGGTGCAGCAAGAGGAATAAAGTGGCTAGGCACAACCATGCCCGCATTGCCGTATGAGCAAGAGACATGCTCAGATTTTAGGCAGTCGATGATCGTTACCGGTCGCCCCGCTTTGAGCAGGTGGTATGCAGAGCAGAGTCCGATGACACCCGCACCCACGATGAGCACGCTATCTTTATTGTATTTCACGACAGAAACTTATCATTAGTGTCTAGTGAAGGTTTTGAGTTTTCTCCTGCAAATCGTCACAACGGGATCAAATGATAAACCTAACTAAATGACAAACATAAGATATTGATCCTTTCGATAAAAACTGTTAAATAAAGCGTAATATACATACGTATATATCAACTGAATTTATGCCCAGAATAACCATCACTGAACCGGGAAAAGATAGCCAAGCCTACCAATTTGACCTCAAACGCACGAAGCTGCTCGTTGGCCGCAGCAGTCGCAATGACATCCCCATTTCACACCGGTCCGTCTCGAAGGTGCATTGTCTAATTGAGCGCCGCGAGGCAGGCTACGTAATGTTTAATAATGGTTCTACTAATGGGATCAAACATAATGGAGCGCGAGTTTCTGATGTGATGTTGGTCCATGGTACGGAGTTGGAGATAGGTGACGTGCTTTTGGCTTTCTCATTGACGGATGAGGAGAGTGATACACTGGCTTGATGCTTATTTACGAGGGGCTTAAAGCCAATGGATTCTCCATAGGCTTGGAGATCGGTGTCTGATTATCCATTGGTCAGTAAGGATTACTGAACTGCGAGAAGTGTTGTTCTTTGGCGCTGCAGATAAGCTGGATCTGTGAAAAAACTAAATTATTTGAATCTAATTTAATTATCCAGACGAACGCTATTGTGTATCCCAATGTACAAACTACTAACCACCACGCAAATAAACGTCATGAAATTATTCACCAACGCGCCACAAATACTCCTAGGCATTTTATGCCCTATCATATTCATAGGGGAAACTCGAGCAGCCAATCCCGCTGAAGCCAAAACCATCGGTCGCGTTGTGCGCGAGCGATCTGACCTATCAAATTTTCTCAAGCTACTTGAAAAAACGGAAATTGGGTCACAGCTTTCTGAGCGAACTTCGATAAGGCGAACAGTATTTGCACCGACAAATGCTGCATTTGAAAAGCTCTCCAAAGAATCGGTCAAAACATTACTGGATCCCAGAAATGGCGACCGACTCGAAGAGGTATTCGGGTTTCATGTGGTCGGAAAATCGATTCCCATTATAGGCTTGGAAAAATATGCTGCGTTGCGAATGGCAACGGGCCAATTTCTCTCAGTCAATTACAAGGCGGGAAATATAGGTGCTGCAAAATTTACGGGTGAAGTGATTCCATGTTCAAATGGTAACATATACCTAATTGACACTGTTCTTACTCCCACAACGGACGACCTCTTCCAGCGGTTGCAGAAAGATGGACGTTTTACCATTTTTACCAAAGCCATTACGGCTAGCCGGCAAGGCAAGCTGTTTCAGAACATGCACGGTCTTTATACAGCATTCGCGCCTACTGATGAGGCATTTAAAAAACTACCGCCTGCGTTTCTTGAGTCTCTCTTCCTGCCAGAGAATGACGAGCGGCTAGAGGATATTATTAAACATCACATTGTAGATCGTATTCGTGCTGCTGGGAATATACCAAATTATCTGAGCCTTGGTGTCTCAGATGTGACACCGATTTCGGCTTTTGGTCAGCAGATCAATTTTAAAATGACTTCTGCTGGTCCTACTGTAGACAAAGCTAAGGTTTTGGAGGCAGATATTCCGTGTGCTAATGGTATCATACATGTAATTGACTCAGTGATTCCACCAGTTGAGTCAAGCCTTCTGGATTTACTGCGTAAAGATGATCGCTACACAACCTTGGTCACATTGCTCGAGACAACCGGGCTTGACCTGCCAGTTGCTTCATCATCACAATTTACTATATTTGCCCCGATTAATGATGCGTGGAAAATAGAACCGTATGCATCGCTGGCAGCAAACCCTAATGGCGAGAATAGAGAAAAGCTTTATGGCATTCTTGCACGTCACGTCATCACAGGTAAGCACGTGAGTGAAAATTGCAGGCCCTATAATAAGCTCCGCACTATTCATGGTGCGCCTATCTATCTCACCCGTATGGGAACCGATTCTAAAATCAGTGACATTAAGATCACTGACACGGATGAAGAAGCATTTAATGGTCTGATCAATGCAATTGGAGCTGTGATACCAGATCCGATGGAGCTTCCCGAAGGTGATATCAGCACCGTCGATGCAATTAAGTTTGTCCAAGACACTTTGATCAAAGCAGCACCAATGTATGGCAAAGGGGATTATGAAAGCTGCTGGAGATTCTACACTGCACGTGGTTATGAATTTCTTTCCAAGTATTCTAAGTTCCTGAGCAGCTCAACACGATCAAATATTGAATCTGCAATCAGGGACGATCAACCTCTATTCCAGTTTGCTGCAGATGCATGGACATCAAGAAATGCTTTCCGTGATGCTTTGCGTGCTCTTGAGCAGCGTGAAGACCGAATCCAGGATAGCTATTTGATGCAATCGCCAAACAACACACGCTTTGGCAGATAGATGCATTTTTAGGGTGTTAAGTTTATCAAATACCCAACCTATCTTTCTCTTCCTCCTGTTATGGGAGGAGGAGAATTTTGTTATTTGAGCAAACTAAATTAGCGATGAAATAAGAATTCCGCTACACGATTAAAAAAACAAAAAAGAATGATATTTTTTGAATCTGATTTCAGCAAAGGGACGAATACTCATATGTAAGCTCAAACGGGGTTTGCACAAACCAACTAACAAACCAACTAACAAAGAACAAAATTATGAAAGCAATTATCACATCCATCATCTTCGGCTTGGCCGCACTTGCCACTCCTGCCAGTGCAGAAAGTAAGCAGGCCCCGAAAGACATCGTTGATACCGCCGTAGCCGCGGGCTCCTTCAATACTCTTGCTGCCGCCCTCAAAGCAGCTGGCCTAATTGACACCATGAAAGGTGCGGGGCCATTTACCGTGTTTGCTCCAACAGACGCAGCATTTGCTAAATTACCAAAAGGCACTGTGGAATCACTTCTCAAGCCAGAAAACAAGAGTAAGCTCATCGACATTCTCACCTACCACGTTGTGTCAGGTAAAGTCATGGCCAAGCAAGCTGTTACCCTTACAAAGGCACCTGCACTTAACAAGAAGGACATCAAACTCGCAGTTAAAGGTGGAGCACTGGTCTTAAATGATTCAGCTAAAGTTGTAACGGCAGACATCAATTGCACGAACGGAGTCATTCATGTAATCGATAACGTTATTCTTCCTCCTTCCAAGTAACAACCTGTAATTATAAGCCAATCTCCTAATGTTGGTGCTAAATCCAACATTAGGGGTTGACATTTTTCAACCAAAGTTTTTTTTCATCGTCCGTGGCAAATAATTTACCAGATCAATCAGACGGTGGAATTCTACAGAAAGTAGCTCTGGGAATTGAACGTGCCATGGAACATTGCATCAAAAAATACAGCGGACTAGTCTGGACAATCGCCAAACGTTATGTGCGCGACCATTCTTCTGCTGAGGACGTAGTCCAAGAGACTTTTGTAGAGCTCTGGAAATCTGCAAAACGTTACGACCCAGCAATCGCAACCGAAAGCACATTCATCGGCATGCTTGCAAGGCGGCGTGCGATTGATTATGCACGTAAAGAGAGCCGCCGTCCCCAGCTAGATCCTTTGCCAGACGCCGAATTGTTAACCCAGCTCACTACTGAACCGCCCAGTGTTGCCTATTCGGCAGGTGAGGACGTTCGTGAAGTCATCAAACAATTACCAGAGGACACACAACAGATTTTTTTCTTTCATTTTGAACAAGGAATGACCCACCCCGAAATAGCTGACAAAACAGGTCTTCCGTTAGGAACCATCAAAACCCGCTTACGGCGGGGCTTAATTGAAGCACGTAACAAGCTGCAACATCTCGGAGCAGCAGAACCCTCAACCTCATACATGTCATGATTAACCAAGAACTACTAAAGCACTTCGAAGAGCTCGAAGCCGGACGTATCCTAGGCGATCTTGATGCCGACGAGTTGCAACAGTGGGAAAGCCTTTCAAAGGACCCAAGCTGCACGGTTGACCTATCACTCGAGCTGACGGCCGCCGCAATTGAGGCGGAGCTATCACACGACCAAGAAACTGAGCTTTCGGACAGCCTGATGAGGCAGCTCCAAGAAGATATTTCAAAGTTTACTGTGGCTGATGACCATGCAGAACTGAATGATGCGGACAATATTGTGAAACTATCGGCATGGAAACGCGCAGTTACTACCCCACAGATACCATGGGCAATTGCAGCATTATTCGCGATTCTGTTTGTAGCAAATTCTCTTACTCAAGATGGTGGGCCTAATACAGATCAGCCAATCCCTGCGATCGCGCTTAACCCTTCGCCTGAAGAGGCTCGTGATGCTATCCTGAGCAATACCAAGAATTTGGTCCAACTTGATTTTGGTGGTACTGATAGCTACAACAAAATGACTGGTAAAGTGGTCTGGAGTGATGAGCTACAGGAGGGATATATGACTCTGAGCAATCTTCCAGTCAATGACCCCAGCAAAAAACAATACCAACTTTGGATTGTTGACCCAACACGTGATACGAAACCCGTGGACGGTGGGGTATTTGATATCCCAGAAGGCCAAAGCACGGCAGTCATCGCTATTAACAATCCCCTTGTTATTACAAACCCAAAAGCTTTTGTTATTACCATGGAACAGCCAGGTGGTGTTGTGGTTTCCAAACAGCAGGATGTTGTTGCAATTGCTAAGGCATCCTAAGTCAACTGCCAAACATAGGATTGTCAGACGCTTGCAGATTATCCAATCAGAGTGTATGTGCAGTTTATGAATGTGCTCAGTTACAAGGATAAAGCTTATCCGCGGTTCGTAAAAAAATTAGATCGTCGTGCTGTTCCGGGCACAGCAGGCAAGAAGGTAGAGGATATCGTTTCTTCAATTATTGCTGATGTGCAAAAGCGGGGTAACAAGGCTGTCTTTGAATACACTCAAAAGTTTGATGGTCTAAAACTTACTACAAGTTCCTTGTTTGTGAGTCCCAAAGAGATTGATGACGCTTACGATGCTGTTGATCAAGACCTGAAGAAAGCAGTGGCCACTAGTAAGCGAAATATTCATGCGTTTGCCAAACGAAGCATGCGTAAGAACTGGAAAGCAAAGAACCACGAGGGTGTAGAAATAGGGGAACGATTTATTCCATACGATCGTGTTGGGGTTTATGTTCCAGGGGGTAAAGCTCCATTAGTTTCATCTGCACTAATGACGGCAGCGTTTGCTCAGGCGGCTGAAGTGCCTCAAATTTTAGCAGCCACGCCCGCAGGGAAAGATGGTAAAATTAACCCAGCACTACTTTATGCACTAGTTGAAAGTGGTGCTACGGAGATTATCAAAATTGGTGGTGCCCAGGCGATTGCCGCCATGTCATTGGGAACTAAAACAGTAGCTCCTGTTGAAAAAATATTTGGGCCAGGAAATGTTTTTGTGGTTGAGGCCAAACGCCAGCTTGTGGGAGCTGTCAGTATTGATCTATTACCTGGGCCAAGTGAAGTCTTGATCGTTGCCGACAAGTCTGCGAACGCAAAATTTATTGCTGCAGATATGTTAGCTCAAGCTGAGCACTCTGGTGATAGTGTGGTGGGATTTGTAACCAACTCAAAACGATTATTAGTTCAGGTAGAGAAGGAAATTGAAAAGCAAGTGCCCACGCTGAACCGCGAGAAATATATTCGTGAGGTTCTGAATAAGAACACTTTTTGTCTACTTACTAAGAGTCTGCAGGACGCAGTCGATATTTGTAATACCTATGCGCCTGAGCACTTGTCGCTCGTGGTCGAAGATGAAGACAGGTGGTTATCCGAAATACGTAATGCTGGAGCAATTTACGTTGGTTCATTAGCTGCTGTTGCTGTAGGTGATTTCGTTGCTGGCCCAAGTCATACCCTTCCTACGGGAGGGTCGGGAAAATCCTTCTCCGGTTTGCGTGCTGATCAGTTCCAACGTCGCGCGAGTGTTGTAAGAATGGACCAGAAAGCATTGAAAAAATCCCTAGCGACCGTGGAAACATTTGCCCGTGTCGAGGGGCTTGATGCTCACGGAAAATCAGTAAGTATCAGAGTGGATTAAAGATGTCTAACTGACTATATCTTAGTGAATTGGTGACTCTTGGTGAATTTGCGGTTTTCGTTTGGCGTTAAGAATAATTAGCGTAAAGAAAGCAATTAATACTAAGGATACTGAAATGAGAAGGCCTTCGATGACTGTCGTCATATAGATGAAGGCAAAATCAGCTTCAAAATTACTTGAGCCGATCCCGTTGTAGTTGCCTCCGAGCGCCTGACCCACCACGGCTGTTATTATCAATGCAGCATACCCAAACCAGAAATCTGCGGTGAATAAAATAAACATCGATGGTATGCTACCCTGATCAACATCATGCCCGATAAGAGGAAGCAGAAATGGTAAGCCCGCCAGTGAGACAATCATTCGGATGCGGGTGCCTAATCTGATCGATCTGCCAACTATACCGCTGTGAAGTTTTCTATAAAGTGACGAGGAGGTGATTGCAGAAAAGCAAATAATGAATGTGGCGATACCGGTTAGCATCGCAACCACGCTGGTCGTGGAGTTAAAGTAAATCAAAGCGAGGCAAAAGCTGGGTAAACCTGTAAGCCCACAATGCAGCGACCAGTAACGAAGCTGATTTGTTAGGGTATTAGGTTTGAGGGTTTTACCCATGACTATTTTTGTTGTGGATTACCTATTTGCCGCAGTAGCTGCATTGCGTTGCGGTGATTTCTATCAATCCCTAGCACGGTTCGGCAGGCCTCGAACGCTTCCATTTTTTGCCCTTTGCGAAGGTGTAGAGTAGCACGCGCATATGGAAAATCGGCATTATTTTGATCGAGCTGTTCTGCCCTTTGGATGCAGTCGATGGCCTCATTGAGCTTATTTTGCTCAGCGATAAGAAGCCCCAAGTTATACCATGCACGTGGATTGGCTGGATTCGTTTTTAGAGATACACGAAGCAATTCTTCAGTCTTATCTTTCTGTCCAAGCTCTGCGTAGGTGAGTGCCATGAGGTAAGGATAGCGCGGATTGTTAGGTTCGAGTTTACGTGCAATTCCTAGCTGGGTGAGCGCCTCTTTTGGACGTTCCATTCGGCCCAACAAAATAGCATAAAATTCGTGGGTTCCTGCGGATGTGTTATCAAGTTTGATGGCACGTTTCGCCCACTTCTCAGCTTTGGTTAGATCGTTTGCGTCATTGGCAAGCTGGGCGAGCCGCAATGCACCGGCTGGCTGGTCGGCTCCAAAACTTATGGTGCTAGCTAGCTTTTTATAGACATCTGAGCGTGATGAAATATTGCGCCTCCACGCCCAAGATGCGGCCATACGAACTTCCTTCACTGGGTCTTTGAGCATGGGTTCGAGCCATGGCCCATTACCATCACTGAATTCCAGCAACATACATGCAGAAGCACGCACGAGCGATTCTTTGCTGTGAACACCAGCGCGACCGAGGTTTTGAACTCGCGGGTCATTTGCCCATGGTTGCATGATTTGTAGTAATGTTGATTGCCAGTAGGGGTTTTTCTCGTTTTGGTGTGCTTCTAGTAATTTGGCGATTGCGCGTGGATCACCTGAGTAGGCATTAGCAATAGCTCGTGTACGAGCGCGTTGCCGTTTACGTTCTGGGCTATTTAGTTTTTCCCCATACCAGTCTTTAGTCCATTTTATAGCCCAGTCGGTATCCTTATCAGTGTGACATTTGTTACAGGCATTCGGTGTGCCAAGCTCTTTTGACAAAGCGGGATCAGGCACGTGGAAGCCATGGTCGCGCCGTTGATCTCTACCCATATAAGTAGTGTGAGTCATGTGGCAGTCGACACATGAGTGACCGGATCCGACGTCGTTATGTTTACCTTTTCCAAAATGATGCGTGTGGGTGGCGGGATCAATGATAATCGCGCCTTCGATGCGGCCGTTGCTACCACCTGCATGGCACGACATACAGAGCGTGTTATTAGCAAGAGGTAGCTTTAGTTTGGTTGTGTGTGGATCGTGACAGTCCATACAGCTTACGCCCTTATGGCCCATATTACTTGTGTGAAACGATGTCCAAACATAAACCTCATCGCGGATTTGGCCGTCGGGGTAGTAAAGGTGTGGAAGCGTCGGGAGCTGAAGTTGGTAGTGATTGCCATACTTGTCCCCAATCTTAAAACGATCATCATACTCAGCGCGGCGGCTGTGGCAGGTTGCGCAGCCATCCAGGATTCGCTCTGGGTGGTTTTTCTTCAGATTCTTGTGTGAGGAGATGTCGATCAAGCAGCCTGATTTCTCATCGGCGTGTTCTGCGAGGTCGCCATGGCACTGTGTGCAGCCGATACCCATTTCTTTCCAGTGTGATTGGTAACTATCCGATACTTCATCATAGTTTTTTTGAAAATCTGTCATGTGACACCATGCGCACTGGGTATTCCAAGTCATACCGCGGTTCGTCCAATGCCCCCAATCTGCCTTAGTGCGTGCGTCGCCATTAAAGATATCAAACCATTCTTTTTTTGATGGATCCCATGCTGCATTAGGTGCCTGCCATCTACCATCACTTGCAGCAGTGAGATACTGGATTAGCGGTTCGACGCCGATTACCATACCCACATTGTGTTTTTCATCATTTGCAGTGATGGTGAGCTCTTTTGATTCTTTAGAAAATGTCCAGGTTTCTGAAGGTGTCTTTAGTGATTTGTTAGAAAACGGTTGCTTGTCTAGTGCCATGGTAAGCAAGCGGTTTGCTTGTCCGTGATGCGATTTTTGCCAGTGGTGGTGGATGTCTTTGTGGCATTCCATGCAGCGGGACGAGATCGCATTCTGCCCAGGAAGCTTGGTTAGCGAAGCATTGAGATTGGAATGCTCAATGGAAGAGACTTCCGAAGGTGATTTTCCTTCAATCGAGGCGGTTGATTCTTTTTTGCTGCAGCAGCAAAGTAGACAGATGAGAAATGAGGCGACGCAGAATTTCATAAGTTAATTGGCAGTGGCATTTCCGAATTCGATCATAATGAGCGTATTGGCGTTAACCAGTGCGTGTATGATGATAGGTGCCCAAATTGAACCAGTGAGTTCATATGCGATGGTCAATACGATGGCGAGAAAGAATAATGGAATTAGGGCATTGATGTTGTAATGCACCACAGCGAATAGCAGAGAGCTGAACAAACAGGCAAAAAACCGGTCCGAGAATCGTTTGGTGGCACCATAGATATAGCCACGGAATAGCACTTCTTCGCACAGTGGCGCCAGAATGGCGACAGTGAATGCCATCATGATTCGAATAGTCGCTGCGTCAGTCGCTTGAAATGTTTTGATGGTTTCCTGTACCTTGTAGTCACTACCGAAGATATTCTTTAGCCATTCCTCGTAGCCAAGAATATGTAATACGACACCAAAAATATAAAAAGCAGCAAAACCTAGCATGCTAATAACTAAAATACGAACTACTTTGCTGGGATTTAGTCCAAGTAGATCACCAAAATTGGTGCCACGAAACATCATCAGAGCAAATACAATGAGTGTGAAAACGATTTGCTGTGAGATCATTCCAACAAGCATGATACTCGGCGTCATCCTGATTTCTTTTGGATTACCGTCTGGGCCAAGCTCTGGTGGTGCTTGAGCGAGTGTGAGCGTAGCCCCGAAAATCAGGAGAAACAATCCGACTCCAAAAATATCCAACTGATTAAATTGGCTCGTACATGTGTTTCCATGCCGATGCCAATTGAGCTTGGGTGAGTTTTTCCTGATTAAGAAGTATGTTGGAATAGCACATGCGTAAGCAATGACACACAGCAGAAAAGTATAGGAGAAGACAAGATCAGCACTCATAAGCATTGAAAGAGTATGCATAGTAGTAGATATCTCTGAAGTTTGAAGTTTGAAGTTTGCCAGTTTCCGTGTGAAATCTCTGCGTGTCTAATTCTACGATTAAATCATTGATCGCCGCTGCGCAAGAGCTCACCAACGAGCTGCAGCCATTGCGTTTTTCTCCACCAGTCAGCCATGTGTATCTTCCCACAGAATATGCTTGGGCAAGTCATAAGCTCTATTTGGAGAAGTTTGCTTCAGGCCAGAAAAAAGTAATCATGCTTGGAATGAATCCAGGGCCATGGGGAATGGCGCAAACTGGTATCCCGTTTGGTGAAATTCCCGCTGTTCGTGACTGGATGGGTATTTCTACAGCTGTTGATAAACCGAAGAATGAGCACCCAAAACGTCCGATAGAGGGATTTGATTGTAAGCGCTCCGAGGTCAGCGGCAGACGCCTTTGGGGGTTGTTTTCAGAAAAGTTCCCCGATGCTATGGACTTTTTTGAAGATCATTTTGTTACTAATTATTGCCCGCTTGTCTGGATGGGTGACACAGGCAAGAACATCACACCTGATAAGCTGCCTAAGCTTGAGATGGAGCCGGTGGAAAAAGCCTGCCAAAAACATCTCGCTGCCGTAATTAGTGCCTTACAGCCAGAGTGGTTAATAGGCGTTGGTGCCTACGCGGAGAAAAAGCTTATTCAGGCGGCAAGTGATCATTTTCCTGAACAAAAATTCAAAACCGGCAAGATACTTCACCCTTCGCCTGCGTCACCCATCGCAAATCGTGGATGGGAACCACAAGCAGAAAAGCAGCTGTTAGAAATGGGTATCTGGTAAACGTATGAGTGAATTAATTAACACCATTAAAGTATTTGCATGGAGAAAATATTATATTTTCTGTTTCTGGATATTGGTTTTTATTATTCTGTTAGTTACGGCGGCTTATTTATGCGGAATGATTTTTTATAATGGCCCGTTCATGCAGGCTGGGTGGGGGAATGGTCTACTAGCTTCGATATGGACTACCGTAATGGCGATAATATTTTTTCGGATCAAACTATGGAAAGTTCGCATGCTTTGGTGGGCAGTGGGGATAGTCATCGTGGTTGTCCCTTTCCTTACTATTTGCCCGTCGAATGATAAGCAGTGGGAAGCTGAATATAATCGTACGGGTTATGCCAGCGTTGATGCAGATGTAGTTAAGCTATATAATGTGCGTAATTTTAAGCATTATTCACGTGATGAATTTGATCAGCAGTGGGAGAGCCGAACTTATAGGTTATCTAACTTACGGGGACTAGATTATATACAATCTAATTTTTTGGGTGATCTACTTGCACACCCTATTTTGTCATTTGATTTTGGTGAGCAAGGTAGAATTTGCCTATCGGTAGAAACGCGGCGTGAAGTTGGGGAAAAATTCACTCCTTTTGGCGGGCTCTATAAAATGTTTGAGTTACAGTATCTGTTTATCACAGAACCTGATTGTATTCCGTTGCGTACGAATATTAGGAAGGAAACAGTTCGGCGTTATACAATTGATGCCAGACCTGAAAAGATTCGTGAAATGTTTATTGCATCAGTAAAAATCCAGAATGAACTCATGGAGAGTCCACGGTTCTACAACGTGATACACAGCAACTGCACGACTAGTTTGCGTGCTCAGCAACCACGACCTGATCGAGTTCCATGGGATCAGAGATTGCTGTTTAACGGGAGATTAGATGAATATTTGTATGAGCAAGGGATGCTTCAAACAGAAGATGATACGTTTGAAGAACTTCGTCAAAAAGCGATAGTTCGAGGGGGATTACGATAGGTTTAAACTCATCCTAATTATCTATGATCGGTTTTTGTCATGTATGTTTTGTAGGCATGCATCGTATACCGGCTAAGGCGAGGTTTGCCAAAGCCATGACGATTACTCAGAGCATCATTAATGATATGAGTTGCGTCTAGTCGAGTGCCTGTGGGTTGCTTTGATATGATAACTTCAGCCTTACTGAGTAAGTTCACACTAGTATGTGGTGGTACGTAACGCTCTGGTACCCAGAACCGCTCTCTGATAATCTCGATATGAGCTCGGCATTTCTTTTTACAATGTTTCCTACAATGAATTATTTCATGTTCACGGTAGTTCCAGTAGCCTGGAACGACGTAATCGGGGAAATAGCTTTTTTCTTTCCATTCTTTGTTTTTCTTATCGCATATCCAGAAGGTGTTGGTGCCACTTGCTAAGGCTAATTCTGCAGCTCGAACATTGACGAAATAACGGGCAAACTCAGGGCCAGGTTGATTGAATGTTTCAAAGGTTACTTGCGTACGATTTTTGTCGAGGGCTTTCTCTGAATACCCCCCCCAAGACGTTGAGTTACCCTCCCATGGTTGACTTGGTCTTTGAGTGAGAGGCTTGTAATGCAGACGAGCGGGTGAGCAACTGTGACAGAGAATAGCGCTGGCTAGAAGTGCGGTGAAGTAGAATAAGCGTTGCATGTTGATTTGACTGGCAACAGCGTAATTTATTCAAAAAGAACAAATTATTATACAGCGCGCCCACAGCGCGACCCCAGAGAGCTCAGATAATTACCAAGATATTTTAGTATCCTTTTTCAGCCATGTAGTCACCAACCCACTCAATACCGTAAGTTCCGTTGACAAAATCTGAGTGTTCCATGATTTCCTGCTGGAAGGGAATAGTTGTCTTGATGCCCTCGATTTTAAATTCGGAGAGTGCGCGTTTCATGCGATCAATCGCTATACGGCGTGTTGCACCAGTCACGATTAGTTTCGCGATCATGGAATCGTAGTGCGGCGGCACTGAGTAACCTGCGTAAACGTGAGTATCGACCCGCACTCCCTTGCCTCCGGGGGTATACCAGAGGTCGATTTTACCCGGGCTGGGAGCAAAATTATTGTATGGATCTTCCGCATTGATTCGGCATTCAATGGAGTGTCCGCGTGGGTTGGTTTTTAACACGTGCTCAGACAGTGGGTCGCCTGCAGCAACCCGGATTTGCTCTTTTATAAGCTCACAACCCATCACCTCCTCAGTGACAGGATGTTCCACTTGAATACGGGTATTCATTTCCATGAAATAGAAGTTTTCTGCCTTTTCATCGACGAGATATTCTATCGTGCCCGCATTCTGGTAGTCGATCGATGATATGAGATTGACCGATGCCTTCGCCATTTGTTTACGCATCTTATCTGAAATTAGTGGAGAAGGACATTCTTCGATAATTTTCTGATTACGGCGCTGCATGGAGCAGTCGCGCTCACCAAGTTGAATGTAGTTGCCATGCGAATCGCCAATAACCTGCATTTCGACGTGGTGAGGTTTGAGGACAAGCTTTTCTAGATAACACTCACCGTTACCAAAGCAGGCGATTGCTTCTTTACTGGCGGCATCATAGAGAGAGATAAATTCTTCTTCTAGGTAACACGGGCGCATACCGCGGCCACCGCCACCTGCGGTTGCTTTGATCATCACAGGGAACCCGATTTCTTTGGCGAGCTCAAGCCCGTGCTCGGCCGAATTTAAAATGCCGTCAGAACCAGGTGTGATAGGCACGCCGAACTCAACAGCAGAAGCACGAGCACTATTTTTATCACCCATACGGCGGATGACGTTTGCAGAAGGGCCGATAAATTGAATGTTACAGCTTTCACAGATTTCCACGAAACGTGCATTCTCTGAGAGGAAGCCATACCCGGGATGAATTGCTTCTGCTCCAGTGATTTCAGCAGCAGCAATGATGCGGTCTGGCTTTAGATAGCTGTCCTTACTGGGGCCCGGCCCGATGCAGACTGCTTCGTCTGCTAGCTGCACATGCATAGAATCAATATCTGCCTCCGAATACACGGCAACGGATTCTACGCCGAGCTCACGGCAGGCGCGAATTACTCGAAGGGCGATCTCCCCTCGGTTGGCGACCAGTACTTTACTAAACATTTGGGAAGAGAAAAAAATTACTAGGTGGATGATTTACTGAACGCGGTAAAGAGCATCACCGAATTGAACAGGCTCTCCGTCTTTGGCAACAATCGCGGATACAGTGCCAGAGGTCTCTGCTTTGATTTCATTCATGACTTTCATCGCTTCGATGATGCAGATGGTTTGTCCTTCGTTTATGGTGTCTCCCACATTTACAAATGGTGGCGAGTCAGGAGATGGAGATGCGTAGAATGTGCCTACCATAGGAGCTGTTATGTCATTACCTGCAGGCTCGGCAGCAGGTGTTTCGTTGGTAGTTGCTTGTGTAGCTGGTGCGGCGGCTGAAGCTGCTGCCGGCATAGCTGCTTGCGCGACTTGGACGATGTCAGCACCTTTTTTAAGCTTCAAGTTTACCCCCTCTTCTTCGAGATGGAAGTAGCTTAGCTCATGTTCGTTCATCAGCTCGACGATTTTGCGAATTTCCTTTAGGTCCACAGTGATATTGGTTTGGTGGTGATAATGGCGTTATGATGAGTCATGCACGCCGTGATGGTTGGAGGATAGATGCCACGAAGGGTGCGCGTCAAGCGAATGCGTGATTGGCATTACTTCCAGATTACAAGTTTGATTTTTAATCTACGATCTGTCATGACACACGGCAAGAATGCCGATTATTTCCCGACGCAAGCAACACTACGACGTCAGCCAATGGCTGGGGCAGTATCTTTACCATTTTGGGCGATATACAGATATTCCCTTGGTCTATGATGAGCTGTTGCGTTTCACCGGATCTATTCCCTACGAGGATCCAAGTGGTAAAGAAACCTTGTGGCTTACGGTGATGTACCCGCATGAGGTGATGATGGAGCTGCGCCCGCAACTAACGCAGATATATTCCGAACTCAAAGTAGGCGGCGATACTGCCCATCACGAACATCTCATGGTAGATCGCATAGATTTTGGTGAGTTTGGGAACTCGCGGCCATTTCGAATTCGGATTACAAATAAATATAATGACAACTCAGATTATTACTACGTAAAACATGCTGATGCGTCACGAATCTATGGTCTTGAGCTTGAGCACATCCTCTCACCCAACAGAATCAACTATATGATTAGAGGAAATACCCTGATTGAGGAGCATATCGCAGGACTCCCTGGAGATGTGTTTAGCCAAGACTATCTGACGATGCCAGAAATTAACCGCATTCGTATTGCCAAAGAGTTTGTTAAATTTAATGAGCGCTGCTTTATCCGATTGTTGGGTGATATGAGATCAGTCAATTACGTTGTGGATGTAACGCCAGATTTTGAGGAGGTGCAGTATCGTGTGAGGCCGATAGATTTCGATCAGCAGTCTTATCAAGGAGGGGCAAAAATCTACATGGCATACCGTTTTTCATCAAATAGGGACGTCACGCGACTCAGTTTCCGTGAGATGAACCGCACCACAATTGCTCAGTATGCGGAGGAAGAGCGCACGCAGATGGCACGGCGCGCGCGGGCTGAAAAACGGCGGCTTCAAGCACTTTTAGCGTCAATGGCGCGGGAGGAATTGTCACCACAGAAACACGTTTCCCAACTTCGCGAAGAACTTATGAGAATTCACGAGACTGACCGATTTAGTGAATGTGAAACTATGGGTGAACTAACCAAGGCGCACATCGAGTATATGCTTTATGAGCCTGACTTCACCTATCGCGGCAAAAGGACGTTTATGGGGTGAGAGAGAGTTAAGATTTGCGCTTTCTGACGAGCAGTGTGATGCCGCCAAGGGCGAACATGGCGGTCGATGATGTTTCGGGGACAGCAGAGTAAACGACGGTGAGAGCGGGATCGCTCGTGGCGCTGAAGCGGCGTGCTGTTTGGTTGACACCAGTTGTTTCGATCATGATCCAACCGTTGTTGGCGGAAGATCCGCTGACCCATGCTTGGACGTCTGCAGTGAGGCCGGCGGAGGCCCAGTTGTATGAACCCACACCGTTAACGTTGATACCGGCGGATTGTGATGTAATATAATCAACACCAATGCCAGCACCAGGTGATTCCCAGTCGCCGATCCCAGATGTGTTCCATGTAGCCTCGCCAGCAGTTGCGGCAGCACCATTATTTCCGCTCTTATTACCTTCTACCCATGCCGTAATCATTCTGTGGAGTGCAAAATTGGGAGTGTTGGCAACGTTCCCATCAGGCACGGTTAGCTGCAGCGATACTGAAGTGATTGTTGAGTTTGAGGGCAAACTGGAGACGTCAAACCTGATTAAGCCACGGCGAAACGCCCCACCGTTTGTTACTCCAGCCAAGAGTGTATTGTGGCCACCCATATTGTTGTCAGGGGACGACTGATTTAATGTAGTTTCAGCGACGGAATTGAAAACTTGAGTAGCAGCATGTGAGACGTTGAAGATGCCAAGTAGTATGACCAGTGATGATAAGGCAGAATTATGCATAGCGGATCATAACTAGCCTATGATCAAGGTGGTGTCAAATGAGATGGCGTTTTGCAGTTGATGAACCTGTCTTATCGACATCTCGACAGAATTGCTAATGTATAACCAGTGCCATAGGCGTAATGGTAGTTGTAGAGCGGGAAATCCCACCATGAACCGTTGCTTTCCTGTCGCTCGATCATTAGCGCTGCAAGTTTCTTTTTTAGTGAGCTGCGTTCCTTTTCGGGCAGAATATTAATGCACTCAGAGGCGTAATAGTGACCGTAGTAGTAAAAATATCCGGCTACGGCTGCGGGTGCTTCATGGGGTATTGGGCGCTTGCGTCCGTGATCGAGCCATCCTTGACGTTCGAATAGCCTTTGAAGCCAAGTGCGTATTACGTTGTCAGTAATATCTTTATCGCCGAATTTTCTTAATGCGGCATTACACGTTTGAGATCTTCCGAGTGATCCTGCGGGCCTATTAATTAATCCACGCGGTTTCCAGCGATGACCATATGAATAGGCGTAAGTGGAGTCTGGGTTGCGCATGGCTTGTAGGCTTTTGATACCCCGCTGGACAATTTTTTCTGGCAGCTTGATATCCATGGATGAGGAAACATCGTGCATCGCGAGCATGATCGTGGCGGTGGTGAAGCTCATAATGAGCCCCGATGGTTTGGCGGTCTTGATATCATCCATGTCATAGTATCCCCAACCTCGGCCGATGTCTTCTTGGCTGACAAGTTTGGCGATCTGAAGTTCTGCCTGACGTTTATATTCGGAACGCTTTTGCGAATTGTTGTTATGGCGGTAGAGAGATGCCAGTGCACGGAGGCCATAAGCATGTGCCCAAACGTTGTAGGTCGCGCCTCGGTTTAAGTTTCTGGTTTTTGGTAAATTATTAAGTAGCCATTTTTCGGCATTTCTAATCGCGATGATGGTGCTGGGACGGTCATCACCGCTTTCTAACAAACCGTGCAAGGCAAGAGCTGAGCTACCCATATGAAACGCTTGATGTGCATCGGGCAGCGGGGCATAAATATTCAGCCCTTTAGTGCGATTTGCGGTGCCGAATGATCCATCTTTGTTCTGGTGCTTTAACAGAAAATCAACACCGCGCGTGATGGCAGCATTGATATCGGGTATGGTGTCCACCTTTGCATTTTGGGTAAATGCAGAGGTAGTCAGAAGGCCGGTAATGAAGAGAGAGCGGAGCACCAATTTACTATTTAAATTTTGACGCTTACTTTACAATAACTTGGCCTTTTTCGATGCCATTAGTAATGATAGCAGAATCTTTATTTGAGGCGCCAATGGTCACTGCACGGTTATCGGTTTTTCCATTGGCGAGTTTCAGTTTAACGGAATAAGATCCGTCGGGCTGGCGGTTGAGAAAATTAGCTGGGACAACTAGTGCCTTGTCGAATTTTTGACCTTGGATTTGAATTGTAGCCTTCATGCCCGGCACAATTTTGTCGGCTTTACCGAGAGTTGGTTTGAGAGCAACGTGGTAGGTGCCGTCCGTCTTGGGGTAGGTTGCGAGGGAGGAAATGCTGACTGGGATACTACGGTAGCGATTCAAATTGGAAATGGCGAACCCTTTGGCTCCGGCGGCGAGATTGGTGAGCTGTTTATCTGTAGCAAATGCTGAGAGTTGGAGTGGTGAGTCTGCGGGGATAAATGTCATCAGTGATGTGTTACTGGGCAGCTTACCGCCAATCTTAAGAACTTTGGTAGCAGCAGCGGGGTTCCAGCTTCCGTGGTGCATACTACCGTAGTAAACCACGCCGTCTGCAGGAGCGGTGATGTTCATCATTGTGCGGTCTGCTTTTAGCTGGGCAAGATTCTCAATGCTTTTTTTATCGTCACGCTCTGCCTTGGCCACGGTGAGTTGCTTTAGCTTGAGGGCGCGTGGGAGTTGCTCTTGAGCTGCAGCGTTTGCGATGCGTGCCATATCGCTTGCCCGCTGCATGGCTTTGAGCTTACGTGGTATGCTGATGGCTAGTGATCTTTTGACTTCAATTTTTGCAGCCTTTAAGGCGAACTCTGCTTGTTCGACAGAATTGCGTGTGCGCTTGAGAATGATTTCTTCAGTCTCTTCGGTCTTATTGTCCTCGCCATACATCTTGAGCAGCTGCTTGAGTTCTTCTTGTTGGTATGCGAGTCGGAGCTCGGCCGATTTGATACTGCGCTTGGTCACTTCAATTTCCTTGGGGTGGCCTATCTCGGTATACCACTTGAGGTCCTCGGCTGTTTGTTTTTCGTTGCGTGCAGATGCTTCCAAATTCCGTGGAGTAGCTATCTTGAGCTGTGCGAGTTCGTGTTTGGCTTGTGCCAAGGCAAGCGTGGCTGATATGCGGGATTTTTCCGCTTCAGCGATGTTTTTATCAATGTCTTTAGTATCGATGCCGATAAGAGTGGCGCCTTTTTTTACCTGAGCACCTTGGGAAACGAGCGAGCTTATGGTAAAGTCGGTCCATATGTTTGGCTTTATCGTATATGATGTGAATTTCTCAGGAAGAAATACGGCGTTCAGTGTGCTTTCCGTGCGGAATGGTTTTTCAGTCACGGTATGTTCCTCTGCTTGTGCAGATAAAATAATAACGCTAGCGAGAGTAAGTTGCAGAATAGGTTGCATGATATTGGTAATGAGAAATGATTAAAGATAGAGCGGCCCTCGACTGCCAGTTGTTTAGTAAATTTTTTTTCGCGCGAGCCATATGGTATGGGTCCTTCGCTTTGTGCCTTTGTGGGCAGCGGCGACGGCATTCTCACTTACATCGAATCCTGCTTTGCGCAGTAGCTTGGTAAATGCTTGATCGCGGCGAGCCGACCAGACAGCGAGGATGCCACCCCCTTTGAGCGCATGTTGAATTTCTCGCAGACCCTCTAGGGTGTAGAGAGAATTATTGTTGTTTCCGTGAAATGCAGATGGGCCGTTATCTACATCCAGAAGGATAGCGTGGTAATCGGCACGAGCTTGTCGGATAATCTTCTGCACCGGCTGAATTTTGACGGAGATGCGTTCGTCATCGAGTAGTCCTGGATTAAGGTGTTTGAGGTGGGTGCGATTCCATACCTCAATGGTTGAGGTCAGCTCTGCAACCACAAAACGAGCACGTTTCCCGGGCAATGCTTTGGTTGCAGCGGCGAGGGTGTAGCCCATTCCTAGACCTCCGACCAGAACCTTTGGTTGGTTGACAGGTTGAAATGGCGAGCAGGCAAGCTCAGCGAGCGTCTCTTCTGATCCGTGAGAGAAGGAGGTCATCAGTTGTTCGCCGCGTGAGCATATCATAAATGTTCCATCGTGCTCAATCAGTTCCAGAGGTTCGCCCTCAGGAGTGGTTGCCTCAGCTATTTTGACGTATGGTATCATGAGAAGTATTAAGGCAGTAATTCAATAATTATATTGTGGCTTGCCGTAAGCACAAAAATAATCATATAATGTAATTATGTCTGATGATCAACAACAACCACCTGAAGATTATACTGAACAGCCCCCAGCTGCTCCTGAAGTACCTGATGAGGCTAATGAACAGCCCCCAGCATTGGAGGAGCCCTCAGCATTGGAGCAACCACCTGCCACAGATACGCAGGCCACAGACGGACAGATTCCTGGAGCGGAAAAGAAAGTTCTGGCAGGAATCTTAGCTATTATATTTGGCTGTTTAGGCGTACACAAGTTCGTGCTCGGCTATCAAAAAGAGGGGATTATTATGATCGCTGTCTCTGTCGCTGGAATGGCTCTCTCATTTCTTTGTATTCCAATTTTTGCAACCACCGCGATGAGTGTCATCGGCTTAGTTGAAGGTATAATGTATTTAACCAAATCAGACGAAGAATTTGTGAATACCTATATCGCCAACAAAAAGCCCTGGTTTTAAGAGACATATAACAATTTAATAAAGAACACCCCGCTGGATTGCTCCGGCGGGGTGTTTTTGATGGGTTGCTGGGCGAGGAGACCTGAGGTCTAAGCCAATTTAGATCGCTGCGAGGCGGCGACAAACTTCCTCGACGTTTTCGCGTGTGTTGAACGAGGAGATGCGGAAGTAGCCTTCACCAGCTGCTCCAAACCCTGAACCGGGTGTGATGACTACTTGAGCTTCTTCAAGCATTTTGTCGAACATGCCCCAAGAGTCGGTTCCTTCGGGGCACTGCACCCAGACGTAGGGTGCGTTTTCACCACCAAACACGGTGAGTCCACAGTCTTGGCAAGCTTTTCTGAGCAGGGCCGCGTTGCCCATGTAGTGCTCGATGAGTGCGGAGACTTGGGCTTTTCCTTCATCGGAGAAAACGGCAGCGGCACCACGTTGAACGGGGTAGGATGCGCCGTTGAATTTGGTGGCGTGACGGCGATTCCAAAGTGAGTGCAGAGTGACATCCTCACCTGTCGATACGGTAACACTGAGATTTTTCGGGATGATGGTGTAGGCGCAACGCACACCGGTGAAGCCGCCGTTCTTAGAGAACGAGCGGAACTCGATCGCGCATTCATGAGCTCCTTCAATCTCAAAAATCGAGCGCGGCACAGAGCTATCCTGCACGAATGCCTCATAGGCGGCATCGTAGAGAATGATTGAGCCGTTGGCGCGTGCGTAGGCCACCCATGCCTCGAGCTGCTCACGGGTTGCGGTGGTGCCTGTTGGGTTGTTTGGGTAGCACAGGTAGATGAGGTCGACTTTTTCATCCGGAATAGCTGGGGCGAAGCCGTTCTCGGCGTTACATGGCAGGTAAACAAGCCCCTCGTAGGCGCCGTTTTCATCCGCCTCGCCGGTGTTGCCCGCCATGACGTTGGTATCTACATACACTGGGTAAACCGGATCAGTGATGGCGATCTTGTTGCCCTGACCAAAAATATCAAGAATGTTGCCGGTGTCGCATTTTGAGCCATCGGAGATAAAAATCTCATCGGCTGAGATATTTAGTCCCACGAACTGGTTCTCAACGATGGCATCACGCAGAAATGCGTATCCTTGCTCTGGGCCGTATCCGTGAAAGGTCTCGGCGACCCCTTGTTCATCGACGGCAGCGTGCATGGCATTCCTAACGGCCTCTGGAAGCGGTTCGGTGACGTCGCCGATACCACAGCGAATCAGTCGCTCGGTTTTGTTAGGATTAGCCTCCGTCCAGGCGTTGACGCGGCGTGCGATTTCCGGAAACAGGTATCCGGCTTTCAGTTTGAGGAAGTTTTCGTTAATGTGCATAGGAGATTTATAATTACTTATTAGTGGTGGGTGATTGCTTGGCCTTGCGGCGCGAGATGATGATGATCATGGCAACAAAGGCAAGAAAGATGACAGCGACGATACCAAACCCAACCACAAATTTTTGTAGGAAGCTATCTGTGGGTTTTTCTTCAGGCGCGTCCGGCGCTATGTAGCTGGGGTCAGTTGTGACCATGAGTTTATCGCCGACAATCTCGACAGACGACAGACTTTTAAACAGCGGTCCTAGTTCTTTGTCGTTGACGATCGGGTGCAGCAGGGTTTCGGAAATGAACTTTTTAAACTCGTCTGGGATGTCGCCGTCTTTGTCGGCACGGATCTCGATGATTCGCGGAAAGGCGCCACCTTCAACGAGTTCTGGAACGATGATAACTGATCCCGTGAGGTAGCGCATTTCGTCACTGCCCATGCGTGACTTGACCGGGTAGGAAACTTGAGCCTCGATCTCATTGTTGCGGATTTCTGTGATATGGAAATTGTTCCGATGTGGCTTGAGTATATCGAAGGTCGCGATAGCCAGGTTCATCTCATTGGCATTGAGTATCATCTCCCCCTTATTTTTTGCCTCGATGTCATGTCGAAAACCTACAAATTTAGCATTCAGTGCGGTTTGTTCTGATTCTTTGTCCTGTGTGTCAACTAGTGGAATTTGTTTTGGATGATCCAAAGTGAAGCCCTCTATTTTTTCTTTCACTTTAAAGTAAGACCACGCAGTGAATGCTACCATTCCAAGTGCAAGGCACCCAGCGATGATAAAGATGGAGCACCCAGCGAAGGGAGAAAATTTTCCTGTATCTTTGGTTGGATCGACTTCAGTCGTTTCAGACATGGGAAAAGGGATAAACACTAAATGCTAAACTCCAAATACCAAAAACATGAAAAAACGACATACAGAGAAGTAAAAAAGCCCAAATTGGTATTTGGAGTTTAGAACTTAGAGTTTAAACAAACAGCGTGTCCAAGATCCTTGTAGGCCTCTCAGGCGGTGTTGATTCCGCGGTTGCCACTGCCCTTTTATTGGAGCAGGGGCACGAGGTGGCCGGTGGTTATATGAAAAATTGGATTAACGAGGACGGTATTGCGGGTGATTGCCCGTGGGAGCAGGATGTGGATGATGCGCATGCTGTGGCGCAGACACTAGGGATAGAATTTCGTGTGGTGGATTTGATTGACCAATACCGCAATCGAATCGTCGATTATCTACTAGATGGATATCGCAATGGGATCACTCCCAACCCGGATGTTTATTGCAATCGTGAGATGAAATTTGGAGTATTTCTCGACTATGCATTAGAACAGGGTTTTGAAGCCGTTGGTACTGGCCACTATGCACGTAAGCGTGACAGGTCCGATGGCACAGCCGATATCTTACGAGGTGCGGACCCCAATAAAGATCAAAGCTACTTCCTCGCTCTCATGGAGCAGCATCAGGCAAAACGCGCCCTATTCCCATGTGGAGAAATGCTCAAGCCACAGGTGCGTGAGGTAGCGCAGCGCTTCAATCTTCCTGTTGCTGGCAAAAAAGATAGTCAGGGAATCTGTTTCATCGGTAATGTCAAGATGGCTGATTTTTTAAGCCATTATGTGCCGGATAACCCAGGCGAAATTGTCAACACGGAGGGTGAAGTGTTAGGTAATCATCGTGGTCTACATTTATACACGCTTGGTCAGCGCAAAGGTCACGGTGTTGCATCGCCTCGTGAGGGTATGGCTTATGTTGTGGTTGGAAAAGATGCGGAGAAGAACCAACTCGTTGTGGGATGGGATCATGAGGATACCCTAGGTCTCTATGTCCAGAAATGTATTGTCGGTTCGGTGAGCTGGGTGAACAAACCGATTACGTCTCAGTGCAAAGTTGAGGCGCAGCCTAGATACAGAGCAAAAAGTGAACCAGTAACCGTGACACCTAGAGATGACGGAAAGCTCGATCTGAATTTTATCCGCTCCCAGCGTGCTATAACCCCTGGCCAGATTTGCGCATTTTATGATGGTGGCACGCTGCTTGGTGGTGGCGTATTTGAAAATTTTAACTAATATTTTCACACTTGGGTAATTTGCGAATATACCATAACATGATGTGTATGAAAATATTATCGATCATTCTGTTTTTCTCACTTCTGCCAATTGCCAGCATCGCCGGTTCGCGCGGCCTCGATATTGCATTCCTTGATGCTACTCCATCGAATACTACCAACGAGGGGAAACGGCTTGCAGAGCTTCTCGTAATCGACATGAAGAAACTCTACGCCGGTGACCAAATCGGAAAGTTATTTCCGTGGAGCGAAAACGAGATTGAGATCAAAGTGTTTAATCCATCCAGCGTGGGAATCTCGTTCGATCGGCTTCTGAACACTAAGGGTAGTAAAAAAATAAAATCCTTTCTGCAGAAATATCGCGTTCAGGACGGGCTCATCGTTTTTTTTTACGACCGTGCATATGGTTTCGCTCGCATGAAGCTCTACAGTTCTGATGGGACGGAACTGTTACTCCTCCGACTACCCTTGGAGGGCAAAAGTTCGGTTATGAAATACTCGCTGATGAAAGGGCATCGTTTGGGCGCTCTCGCTGCCATTGGCGCGAATGTCAGGTGGAATCCGTGAAGTCAGGATTTTTTCTAAGCGATCACAGAACAATAATAACGTGGCTATCGGGATTTTATAAAGTGGGCGGCTGATTTTTTCAGCCTTGATAATAAACAAAATAGTAAAAGCCGACTAATTAAGAAAAGAATAGTGGGGTAAACTAATTCAACAATGGAATGAGTGCCTTGTAGACGTGTTTGGCGACCACGGCTTGTCCTTTGGTGTTGGGATGGATGCCGTCTGCGAGGTTGAGGGATTTATCTGCGGCTACACCCGCTAATAAAAACTTGAGATAGTAAATTTTTTTGTTTTCTGCTGTGGATGGGAATATTTTCAAGAAGCTGTCGGTATAGTCCTTACCCATATTTTTAGGCATCTGCATACCTACGATGATGATTTTTGTTTTAGGATGTTTATTCTGAATGACATCAATGATGGCTTCTAGGTTTGTCTGGCTGGCTTTTGGAGGGATGCCACGTAGGCCGTCGTTGCCACCGAGTGCAATCACCAGAACGTCCATGGGTTTTCTTGCGAGCACACGGATTCTGCGCAGACCACCGCTTGTAGTGTCGCCACTCAATCCAGCATTAATGATCTGGATGTCACGGCCATCAGATTGGGCAAGTTTCTTGATGATTGCCGGGTAAGCTTCTTCTTTTTTTAAGCCGTAGCCGGCGGTAATGCTATCGCCGAGAAAAACGATCTTTTTTGGGATTTGTTCAGATGCCTGAGTCACAGGGAGGAACAATGCGCAGAGCACAAGAATCCCATGAAAAAATGAAGACGGTTTTTGGAAAAGGTGTATCATGATACATCCAATAGGATATCAGGCGATTCGCTGAACGAATCAGAGTCGCTACAATGTAACCCGATCACAGGAATTGGCTAGAAGATCATGGCAACAAAATTTATTCTTAAGACGCACGAGCTCACGAAAACCTACACAAGTGGCGACCATAATCTAACAGTACTGGATTGTGTGAGCATCGGTGTGCCGATGGGTGAGACGGCTGCTATTGTGGGGCCATCAGGCAGTGGTAAGACAACTTTACTCGGGCTTTGTGCGGGATTAGATCGAGCATCGAGCGGAAGCGTTGAGCTGGACGGATGTGACATTTCCGAGTTAGGAGAAGATGACCGTGCTAGTCTACGCAGTGAATCGTTGGGTTTTATTTTCCAAAATTTTCAGCTGATGCCGACGTTGACAGCTCTTGAAAATGTTCTGATCCCCGGAGAGTTGAGTGGAATGAATGGGGAAGCACTTACTAAACGAGCAGCTGACCTGCTGAGCCGTGTTGGGCTTGGAGAGAGAATGAAACATTACCCGAATCAGCTCTCAGGTGGTGAGCAGCAGCGGGTGGCGATCGCACGTGCATTCATTCACCAGCCGCAGGTGCTGTTTGCTGATGAGCCGACAGGAAACCTCGACGAGGAAGCGAGCGAGATTGTGGAAAACATGTTGTTTGATCTAAATCGTGAGCTTGGCACAGCGTTAGTAGTCGTGACTCATGATCTGGAACTCGCTAAGAAGGCGTCCCATGTATTTCGGTTGAAGGGCGGCAAACTCGTCAAAAATAGCGACCATTAAGATAACGTCATGTATGGGATTATCCGACACCTCTTTAGCGCGTGGGCGTGGCAAATGGCATGGCGTGATAGTCGTCCTGTACGCTGGCGCCTGATGATGTTTTCAGCGTCGATTGTGTTTGGCGTGGCAGCTTTGGTAACGATTGGTTCGCTGAGACAAAATTTGAATGATGCTGTTGGCTGGCAGGCAAAATCCTTACTAGGTGCTGACTTGATGGTTTCGTCACGGCAGCCCTACACAAAGGAAACGGAAGCTCTGCTAGCTGATCTAGGCCGTAATGGTGGTGAACAGGCTAGAGAGGTTTCGTTTACAACCATGCTGAGTGTGGGCAACACGACCACCCCTAAGCTGGTGAGCCTCCGCGGTCTAGACGGGGCGTTTCCATTTTATGGAAACATCGTGACGACTCCTGCAGATGCGTGGCAGAAAGTGGTGGATGAGCCAGGCGTGGTTGTTGAGGCATCCTTTCTCAAGAACATGGATGCCAAAATCGGGGACATGGCAAAAATTGGTGATCTTGAGTTGCCTGTTTTGGGTGTGTTAGAACAGGCACCGCCTTCGGCGTCAGGCTTCGCAGCATTTTCACCAACGGTGCTTACGTCACGTGATGTAATTAAAAAGTCCAATCTTACAGGTAACAAGAGCCTCGTCTTTTACAGAACATATTTCAAATTACCGAATGGCGTCGATGCCCAGGCTTTGGTCAAAAAAAATGCGGCGATGTTTGAGCAGCAGCGGTTGACGCGCACGACCTCAAAAAAACGCAGCGAGAATATTGAGAAAGCAATCAACCGGCTCTACACGTTTTTTAATCTGATTGGATTCAGCGCGCTCTTTCTGGGCGGGATAGGAGTGGCCGGTGCCATCCACATCCACATCTCCGAGAGGCTGCAAAGTGTCGCGACCTTGCGGTGCCTTGGTTGTTCATCAGCACGTGCATTTGCTGTTTACCTCATCCAGAGCATAGCGATGGGCATTATGGGCACGTTGGGCGGTGTCCTCGTCGGTAGTGGGTTTGTATTTATTCTGGGTTTGATCGTCAAAAACCTACCTGCCGGAATGTTGCCCTTTGCGGTGGAATTAGCGCCCACATGGTTTGAGATTACTAAGGCGAGTGCGGTCGGTGTGATGATCTGTATTAGCTTCGCACTACTTCCGCTTCTTGCGGTTAGGCGTGTAAGCCCGCTTGCGGCTTTACGTCGTGAGCAGGTAAGCTTACAAAAATCGTCACGTGATCCGCTGCGTTGGATTGTTATCTTTGGATTAGTTGTTTTCGCTTTTATACTAACTTGGTGGGATACACAGGATGTAGCAAACGGATGGAAAACTTCGCTTGGGTATGTTGGTTTTCTTGTGGCGGCATTCCTTTTCCTCGCTGCCTCCGGGAAGTTGCTGCGATGGGTGGCTAGGAAATTAGCACGCCCATCCTGGCCGTTTGTCATCCGACAAGGAATAGCGATCTTGCATCGACCTAACAACCAAACGGGGTTGTTTATGGTGTCGATAGGTCTCGGAACATTCCTCATCTTTACGCTGATTATGATGCAAAACATCCTCATGCAGTGGCTGGATCCAGTGCGGATGAGTAATAAGCCCAATTTGTTTTTGGTGGATATCCCACCCGAAGAAAAACGGTCGGTTGAAAATTTAATCTCAGATAACGGAGTCAAGCTGCTGGGTAATGCGCCCATCGTGCAGATGAGGCTAACCGAAATTAAGGGTCGGCGAGTTTCCGAATTGATCAAACCTGCTGAAGGTGAGCGGCCGATTCCTAAATGGATTCTCAGGCGCGAGTTCCGCTCAACGTATCGTGAATCACTCACCGACACCGAAAAACTCGTAGCAGGTGAGTGGGTGGGGGATACGTCGGAATTTCAGGCTGATGACGCCATACCGGTTAGTTTTGAGCAAAAATTAGCGAATGATTTGGGACTGAAACTGGGCGATGAAGTAACGATCTCCATCGAGGGGTTTGGTGAGAGCAAAAAACTTAGAGTAGCCAGTTTACGTGAAGTCGATTGGCGCAGTATGAACCTCAATTTCTTTATCGTGTTTCCGCAAGGAGCAATCGATGAGTATGTCTCGTTTAATGTCCTAGCAGCGAACTCTCCAGACGATGAATCGACAGCCCAGCTCCAGCAGGCGATGTTTAATAAGCTGCCCTTTGTGAATACGATTGATCTGAGTCTGATTTTGAGGACTGTGCAGTCGATTCTAACAACTGCCGGAAAAACTGTTCAGGTCATGGCTTTGTTCACCGTGGTGACTGGTGCCATTGTTTTGATTGCATCGTTGTTAGCCGGACGTCGGGTAAGAATTCGAGAGAGTGTTCTGTTACGCACGCTGGGAGCAAGCCGCAGGCAGATATCGAGCATTCTGGCGGTAGAGTATGCGTTACTCGCGCTGATGGCGACGCTGGCTGGTTCACTTCTGGCACTTATAGCAAGTATTCTGTTAGGGCGCGCTGTTTTTGAGGGAGACCCTTACCAGATTCCGTGGGGATTACTTGCCCTAGGTGTCGCTGCGGTAGTTTCGGCTACGGTTGTCATAGGCATGTTGTTGAGCCGTGGTATCTCGAGCCAGCCACCGCTACAGATATTGCGTAATGAAGCGGCAAGTTAACATTTTATTTGTGGTGTTATTATAGCAAGGTTTGCAGGTTAGCTTCTTTAGAGCTGCATAATACCGCTTAAACTAGGCCCATTCGGTTGTAGGTTGATGATTTTACCGAAATTTATTTTACTGGTCAGTTTTCTACTCTTGATTCTTTGTTAGCTATTGTGCGGTCTGTGATCAAACGCTCGAACAAGTATGCGTAACAGAACGATTGGTATCAGCTGTTCTGCTAGGATAGGTGCGAATAGGAGTATGAGGGGTATTGTGAGTTAGTAAATTTATGCAATGATGAAAAATCAGGGTGCAGTTATTGCTTCTCCATTATTAGATGTATCTAGTCCGAGCAAAAATGGAGCTGCTGTTTTTGACCAAGTATTTGCATCGGAGTAGTTATCAGCGTGTTCTCCATAGCAAGTTTGCAACATGGCAGTGTTAATGACTCCTGGGTTCATGGCGACGGCGGCGAGACCGGTGGGTAGCTCCTGCGCCAGCGCTTGGGTCAGGCCTTCGATCGCCCACTTGCTGGCACAGTAGGGTGCGACTTCTGGTGCGGTTGACCGTCCCCAGCCAGAAGATAAATTCACGATGACGCCTCCGTCCTTTTCCATCAGGGGAACGACGTGTCGAATGACGTTGGCAGTGCCATTGATATTGATATCTGTTAGTAGGTCGAAGTCTTCGGCAGAAATCTGCCACAGTGGTGCGGGGTCGTTAATGATGGCTGCGTTATTGATCACGAGGTCGGGTGCACCTGTCTGCGCGTAAGCCTCTCGGCAGAAATTTTCTACCTCGCTGTCGTTTGAAACATCAACTGCAGAAAAGTAATGAGGTTTAGGAAATACTTCACGTAATTTGCTGATCCTATCTTCACGCCGAGCGCATCCAGCCACGGTGTGTCCAGCCGAGGTGAATTCATTGACCAGTGCACGGCCAAGTCCGGAGCTGCAGCCTGTTAGCCAGATGGTTTTTGATTTCATGGTGATGGCGTTACTTCTTATGTCCGCCAGCTTTTTGAGTTTTTAAGATGGCGTCGATCATCGACTTGATTTCATCGTCGGTATGCATTCCGTGGGCGGGCATCGGTTGTTGGCCCCAGACACCTACGCCGCCTTCCTTGACTTTTTTCACCAGTCCCTGGATGCCTTTGGTATCGCCTTTATATTTCTCCGTGATTTCCACGAAGCTCGGGCCAACGACCTTGTCTTGGGCGTGGTGGCACGACAGGCAGGTGGTTTTCTGCATGGCTGTGGTGCCTGGCATCTTGGCGTCCATACCGACGATTCGCGGGTCGGCCGAGGCATCGGCCTGCTGATTATTGCTCTGAGAGTAGGAAATTTTCAGGAGGCGTCCGTTTTTCACGTTATACCATCCGGTGCCGTATTCGATGACGTAGAGGGCACCTTGATTGAAAAAGATGTCGATGGGTTTGCGGAACTTGAAGTTCACTTTGAAATCCTCAACGGCGACCTTGTTCTCCTCTTTATCGAGTCGGATGAATTTGAACCACGAGCGGTTCCAGTCGGCGAACAGCAGGCAGTTATCGTAGTAGGCGGGGAAGGCGCCAGGTGCATTGGACATGTGATAGACTTCGCCAATAATCGAGCAACTGCGGTTATAAAAGTGGAGTGGCTCGCGTGGCACGGGAAGCTTGGTGATGCCGGTGTTGTTTTTGGAGGTGTTTTTAAGGTTCTTGGGATCAAACGCCTTACCCTTGAGGTCGTTGAATACCTTGGTGTCGGTGATGACATACGGCCAGCCGTAGTAGCCGGCGGTCTTGGCCTGATTGATTTCCTCGCCGGTGGGTTTTTTGTCGGGGGCGACCTCACTCCAGTAGAGGGTGCCGGTTTTTTGGTTGAGGGTGATCCGGTAGGGGTTACGCAGGCCCATGGTGTAGATTTCCGGCCGTGTTTTGGGTGTGCCGGGAGGGAAGAGGTTGCCCTTTGGGATCTCGACCTTGCCCTCGGGCGTGACCCGGATACGCAGGACCTTGCCGCGCAGGTCGTTGCTGTTAGAAGAGGAGCGCTGGGCGTCGCGTTCCTTTTTGTCCTCCTCGATCGGGGTAGCAGGTTTGGAAAACGGGTTGGTATTATCTCCGGTGGAAAGATAGAGCAGTCCGTCAGGCCCGAAGGCGAGCGAGCCACCCTCGTGGCATGTGGAATCCTCACGATCGGTTGGCACCTCGAGCAGTTTCTTCTCGGAAGCCAGATCGAGTTTACCGTCCTTGAAGGTGAACCGGGAAAGTCGATGGGCGCTGTTTTCTTTCAGTGAGTAGTAGCAGTAGAGCCAGTTGTTTTTAGCAAAGTCGGGGTCGGCGGTGATGCCGATGAATCCACACTCGCGTGCGTAGTTTTTCCCTGCGACTTCGACGTTGAGTGAGCCGCCCTCGGTGAGTTTGTCCGATCCCGGGGTCCAGACACGCAGGTTTCCGGTACGTTGGCAGATGAGGATGCGTCCGTCGGGCAGCATGACCATTTCCTGGGGGTCGATGAATCCCTCCGCGAGCACTTCTACCCTAAAGTGTGCTGGGTCGGGAGCAGCGTGTAGAAGGTGAGTTGAAACAAAAAGACAGGCAATCAGGTAACGCATGCTTGGGAACATACGTCTGGGTATTCAGGCATCAATGGCAAAATCCTGAATGATCGCGAGGCATTCTAGAATTTCATTGAAGCGATGATTATTATAACGCAAAGAAACATGTCCAAATCTGATATGAGGCGACATGTTCCTTATGGATGCAAGGAAGATAAGCAATGATCAAAGAAGAGCAGTTTGTCCGGCTTTTTGTCCGGTATGAAAGGGAGTTGCGAGGATTCGCAATGACTCTTCTACCGAATGTTGTCGATGCCGAGGACGTGGTGCAGGACGCCTGTGTGGCCATGTGGCAGAAGATTGGCGACCTGGAGGATGAGAGTGTTTTTCGGCCATGGGCGTATTCCTTTGTCCGTTTCACGGCACTCAACAAGGCGAGGAAACGGAATCGCAGCCCGTTGGTCTTTTCTGAAGTGCTTGTAAACACGCTGGCGAGCGAGAGTGAATCTGAAGCGGATCTCGCTCAAGCTGAGTTCGATGCCCTACAAACGTGTTTGAAAAAATTACCGACACACCAGAGGGACGTTGTGCTGCAATATTATCATTCAGCAAGTGCCGGAATGGCGGAAATCGCCAGTAGCCTGCAAAAAAATGTCGACGCCCTCTACAAAATCCTCCAGCGCACCCGGGAGGCACTCAGACTCTGCATCGAGCGACAACTTGCCCGCGATGGGTTAAATATTTCAACAAAAAACACCGAGAGCCAATGAGCATGAAGGAAAACGAAGAACACAAGTTAGACCTATTTATTGATGCTTTGCGGTCAGATGATCTCGATCATCAGGATGTGAGTGAAATGGAGGAACTTCTGCAATCTGATTCTGATCTACGCCGCCGTTACCGCGCGCGCATGCGTATGGAGTCGAATCTCCTCTCGGTCTATCAATCCGAACAGGACGTGATTTCACCTCCTGCCGTTTCCGGGGCAGCGAGCCATCCGTCAAAGCGCTGGTGGTATCTGGCCGCAGGCGCTGGGATTGCTGCAACCGTGATTTTTTCAGTGCTGATGTTTTCCAATAGCACCCAATCGACACCGACACCATCACCGGCTGTGGCCCGGCTCGAGACCCAGAGCCAAACGTCATGGGCGGGGACGCTTCCGCTGACCGGAAACGCAGAACTCGGCCCTGGCGAAATTGATCTCAGGACAGGCGTTGCGGAAATCCGTTTTGCCTCCGGAGTTCTGTTGTCGCTTGAGGCTCCCGCGCGCCTCAAATTGATTGACCCGATGCGTTGCCGGCTGCTCACAGGAAGCGTGGTGGTCGATGTTCCGGACGGGGCGGAAGGATTCACCATCGATACACCGGAGGGTCACGTGGTGGATCACGGGACTCGCTTCGCGGTGGCGGTGGACACCGAAAGAGCAAGCTCGGAATTCGGGGTCATCAGCGGGAAGATTTCAGTGCATCAATCCGGGACCGGGGGGTCAAAGACTCTTGTGACTGGCGAGGGTGCCCGCCTCACATCTGCAGGTATTGTAGCTTTGGAAAGGCCGTTTGCACAAAAGGCAAGCAATCGAACCGATCAGAATTTCCGTAGGCTGAAGACAGAGGGTCGCGAGCTGTCCATCGTCCGGAACGATCAGCGTGAATTGATGCTTTCTCCGGATCTGCTGATGGTAAAGACCGACAAGCCCGTGACGGATGAAAGCCGTCTGCCGGTTGAGCTAATACCCAAGGACAGGCGCTCATTGATTGGATTCAACCTCGATGGAATGGACAACGGACGTATCCGTTCGGCAAAACTCCGCATGAACCTGGTGCCCAGCGGGCTTGGATTCGCTTCGTTTTTGCCGAATAGCTGTTCTTTCGAAATCTACGGTATCAAGGACGATGCCAGTCGGGAATCCTGGTGGTCAGGAAGTCTGAATTGGAAGGACGCGCCTGGTTCATTAGCCAGGGGAAACGGGATCGATCACTCCGAGGTGGAGTTGCTCGCAACCTTCGAAATCCCGAAGGGGCAACAGGAAGGACCGATCACGATTGAGACCGATGATCTGATCAAATATCTCAAGCGCGACACCACGGGCGAGGTCGGTTTTCTTGTCGTGATGACCACCGTTCCGAAAAGGTCGTGGAGCCTGGTCCATGCGTTTGCCTCTTCCGAACACCACGATGCCGCCGGACCGACGCTTGAGGTCGAATTGGAGGGAGAATGAGCGTCGCAGAAGGTGGTTTTGACTGACTCCCGGGCAAATAGGGGAAAAGTTCCAGTTTTTTGTCCAATTGTTTATTTGCGGAACATTAAACCGTAGTAAGCGGCTGATTTTCAGATTTTTGCTTACATTTAGAACCTTATAAATACAAACAATGAAACCATCACTATCATTCCCCTATCTTGGCGCCATGGCTCTTATGTCGCTCACCGCAATCTCTCAGGCTGCTCTTGTTATCACCCCAACTTCAGCTACATCGACCACCTCAATTGGCGGCACTCGAACGATTGACGCCGCGATCGATAGCACGGGTTTAGACGTCTCCGGAGATATCCTGGACAAGACCCATGATGGCGGTGGCTCGAACACCCACTGGCTGAGCAACACCACCAGCGAAACAGTGACATTCGATCTCGGCGGGGGGACGGCCTTCGATGTCGATACGATTTACCTTTGGGCCTACAATCGGCCGGAGCGTAATCGAGGCGTCAGGACATTTGACATCGCCTTTTCGACCGATGGTGGCTCAAACTTTGGCACCGCTGTGTCGGCTGCATTACTGGGATTGACTGAGTTTAACATCGGCACGAGCAACAGCAGCGAAAGATCGTCAGTGCAAACCCGCTCCATCACCAAGCAAACTGGCGTAACGGATATTCAGATCACCAACATCACCAACTGGGGCGACGGTTCCCGCATAGCGATTCCGGAAATCCGTTTCGGCGATTCGGTCCCCGAGCCCACCACCACCGCCCTTCTCGGCCTCGGTGGACTCGCACTCATCCTCCGCCGCCGCAAATAGCGGCTATGGCGCGACAAGTCCTCCGTCGCCGTAAGTAACCCGAAAGTTTATTTCATATTAAGGTTGGCCCACTCCCCGTCACCGGGGGGTGGGCTTTTTACCTTTTGAGCAGTTTGAAGAATTCACCCATTTCAAAAACTGCCAGGCTTTGTCTTTCGACTTGACAGACTAGACTAGTCTGGTCTATTTGTTACCATCATGACAACGATAGGTCTCTATGAAGCCAAGACAAAGCTATCCTCTCTGGTTGCTGAAATCGAGGCCAGCGGGGAGAAAATCCTGCTTACACGGCACGGCAAGGTCGTAGCGGAGCTCTGCCCGGCCACTCCCGTGAAAACACCTGTGCGGGGATGCCTGAAATCTGAGTCATTCGTCATGGCAGATGATTTTGACGCCTCCGAGACCGGATTTGAGGATTTTTTCGAAGAACCCGACCACACGATGGTGGCGGAAGACAACAGCGGCTATGAAAAATAAGGACCACTTACTGGACACCAACGTCCTGCTGTTTTTTCTGGAGGACAGCCCCCGCCTGCCAGATCAGCTGGCCCAAATGATCGAGAATCCTGCCACACGCAGTTATATTTCTTTAGCCAGCCTCTGGGAAATTGCCATCAAGGCATCCCTTGGAAAACTGCAGGTCGATTACGCCAACCGGGATGACCTGCCGGATCTCTTGCAGTCGATGGGATTCCACCTCATCAAACCCGACTGGCAATCCATGCGTAAAGCCGCCTATTTACCATTCCATCACCGCGACCCCTTCGACCGACTACTCGTCGCCGAATGCCAAATCCGTAATTACCCCATCCTTTCCTGTGACGCCCAACTTGATGCTTACGGCATCAGTCGCGTGTGGTGATGCCGTCATTGCCAGCACGGCATAAACAGTAGGCTTACTTCGCAACGGGTGTGAGGGTGATCTTACGCAGATGGATCGGGTTTCAGTTTTTGGCATCGGGTTTGAGTTTGATGACGTTTGCGCCGCCCTTGAGTGTAGTTTTCACTGAACTGGCGCTTTCTGGATGCTGGGAGAAATTTTCTGACAAAAAAATGTGATTATTTTGAATCCAATTTGTGAGATTTGGCGAAGACCAGTATGTAACCCATGATGGGTGCAACAAAGTAACTGACCAACAAACACTACTATTATGAAAATACTCGCTACAACTGCCCTTATAGGGTCACTCGCGCTAACATCCTCAGCAACCGCTGGGAACTGCCACACTAACCATTGCAATGAGGGAAAAGACATCGTCGACACTGCCGTTGCAGCAGGTTCATTCAAGACGCTCGCAGCTGCCCTTGGTGCTGCGGATCTTGCTGGAGCTCTCAAAGGTAAGGGCCCATTCACAGTCTTTGCACCTACTGATGCAGCATTCGCTAAATTGCCCAAAGGCACAGTCGAAACTCTCTTGAAACCAGAAAACAAGAGCAAGCTTCAGTCGATACTCAAATACCACGTCGTGCAGGGCAATATCGGATTATCGCAAGCACTTGCTGCAAGAAATGCAAAAACTCTGCAAGGTGAGCCAGTGCAAATTGCCTTCAATAATGGTAAAGTAAACATCAACGGAGCGAAATTAGTCTCCGCCGACATCAAAGCATCAAACGGCGTAATCCACGTCATCGACTCCGTGATTCTTCCCCCAGAGCCTAAGAACAACATTGCAAATGTGGCGAAGAAAGCTGGCAAATTCAACACACTATTGGCGGCTGTCGATGCTGCTGGACTCAGTAAAGTGCTCACAGGCAATGACAACTTAACTGTCTTTGCACCGACTGATGCAGCCTTTAAAGCGCTCCCAAAAGGAACCGTAGAATCGCTGCTCAAGCCAGAAAACCGCAATAAGCTCAAGGGGATCCTTACGCTACATGTGGTCTCGGGAAAAGTATCCGCCGGTAGTGCCCTCAATGCAAAATCAGCCAAAGCGCTTAGCGGCGAAAAACTGAATTTCGCAATTGATAATGGTGTCTTCAATGTCAACGGAGCCAAGATCGTAGTCACTGACATCAAATGTGACAACGGAGTGATCCACGTGATTGATTCTGTTCTCTTACCCAAAACAAAAGCGATGACACAGCAAGTAATGACTAATCCATCGCGGATGATTGAAGCAGCTATTGATAAGGGTGTTCCAGTATTCAACCACGGTAACCACGGAAAGTGTGCAGACATTTACCAGCAAACATTAGTCTCATTGACCAATAGTTCTCATGTGAGCTGTGCGATGCGTAAAGACCTCGCTATGGTTGTTGCTCGCGCTCAGAAAACTAGTTGCGACACTGCGCGGGCATGGGTGCTCCGTAAGGGTCTTGATCACGCACGTTCGGCCATGACGAGTAACTAATCTTCCACATTTTTTATCAAAGAGGGATCCGTTTGGATCCCTCTTTTTTTGTTATGTTGGCTATCACTACAAACAGGCTATTTAATATTGAAATATGTGGAATTCACCTTGTGATTATATGTGCATGTAAATTAATATCTAATCTAGATGACATTGAGATTATTTTCACCCTGCTTAGTCTTTATGCTGTATGTTTTTAGTATGCCCCTGACTGGTGCTACTGAGAAACCCACACGACTCATCGTGGTGGAGCTGTTGCAGAAACTTGCTGACGAGCGGTATTCCGTCCGCCAATTAGCGGTTAAAAAATTGCAGGAAATGGGACAGCCTGCTGAAGATATACTTCGGAAAATGGAAAAGCATGCTGACCCAGAAGTGAACGCTAGAGTGGAGGGTGTGCTCGAGTATTTTGCAGATATGCGAAAAGAGCTAAAATGGATCGATCCAAAAATTTTGAATAGCGGCCAATGTCGATCAACCATGGGAGGCCGGGCTGTAAAAGTCACTTTCCGAAATATGACAAAAAATCCTGTGCGTATTTTTTGGATTGAAAGTAACGGCAATCGGAAAATGTGGCGTGGCTTGCTTAAGCCTGGTGCGAGCGATGTCTGTGAGCGCACCTATACAGGACATGTCTGGTTGGTCACTGATGCTGCCAAAAATCCCTTGGGAGTTTACAGAATTAATAAGAACGGCTGGACTATCACAGCGCGTGACCGGAAGGAAAAAAAATGATTTTGATATAGCTTATGGATTATATTTTTCCAAACTCACTTGCAATTTTTTTGGCGCTTGCCACCGTATTCCGGTGAAGTTTTGCGGTCAGTTCTGGCTGCCGGTTATAGCCGCCGCCGTAGAGGATAGCGAGCGGAATGCGGTTCTTGATAAATGCACGAATGATGACGTTGTCGCGGCGCTGCATGTCAGCAACGGAAAGCATCATGTTACCTAGCAGGTCGTTCGAGTGGTTATCGGCACCGGCCACCCAGATCACGAGATCGGGGCTAAACACATCGAGCGCGCCGGCGAGGGTATTGAATAGCTGATTGAGGTACATATCACCCTCGACGTAGCGTACTGTTTCCACATCCATATTGCCCTCCGTTTTGTGAGATTGTTTACCAGCTTGACCAACATGAATTGAATAGGTGAAGACGCGTGGGTCGTCACGAAGTAGACTATTAGTGCCATTTCCTTGAGCGGCATCGGTGTCGACAATCATGATGCGGACGCCCGGCTGTTTTTCTTGGAGATCGCGTACAGCAATGGCGACGTCATTAAACACGCAAAACTTTTCACCATGACCCTTGAACGCGTGGTGGGTGCCACCTGCGAGACATACAGCAACACCTTCGGTGAGTGCCGCGTGGCATGTCTGGCGGGTTGCTTCTGCCTCACTAGCGCAACGAGCGAAGAGTCGTTGATTAGCAGGCAGTCCAAGCTCAATCTGCTCGCGCCGGTCGAGCGCACCATGATAGATTTTAGATAAATACTCACCGTCATGCACGCGCTTGAGCACATGGAGGTCGGTTTGTGAGACATCGATGATTTCCTCCGGCCTGAGGATGCCGTTTTGTAGTAGCATTTCGCGGCTTGCTGAGAACTTATCACTAGGAAACGGGCTGCCGTTTGGCAGCTCCATTTTGAGATCAAGGTCAGATGAGTAAAAACAGCGCATGGCAAAAGGATATTATCAGCTTACGGAGAATTACTCGAGTGGGAAGATTGAAGTTTGAAGAATCGGAAAAGCGGGTTAGAGGTTGGTGACACAATTGCCATGATCATGAATACAAAAAATTGCTTACCCCGCAGTTACGCGCTCGCTGGTGGACTTTGTCTCGCGTTCTCTACTAGCCCACTGCTCTGCGCCGAGAGCGAAAACAATGAGAAAAACCAGCAAGCTACGAACAAAAGTGGGGAGGAAAACCTCCAGAGTGTTGAAAAAAAAGGTAGCGTGACGATCGATGGTAAGAAAATCGACTACAAGGTGACCACTTCGCGACTGGTTATTAAAAAAGATGATGGAACACCGCGCGCGTCCATTTTTAATGTTGCCTATACCCGCGAGGATATAGATGACCTAAATCAGCGACCTGTCCTTTTTGCCTTTAATGGTGGGCCGGGGTCATCAGCTATTTGGTTGCATCTAGGGGCTCTTGGACCCAAAATCGTCCCTACGTCGTCAGATGGCACTAAACCTCTAGCGCCACCGATTAGAGTGAGAGACAACCCGCAGTCGATCCTCGATGTTGCCGACCTTGTATTTATTGACCCTGTATCCACTGGCTACTCGCGTACTGAAAATAAGAAAGAAAACTTCCACGGGCTTGACCAAGATATCAAATCGGTGGGTGATTTCATCCGCCGCTGGGTGACTGAAAACAAGCGTTGGGGGTCGCCGAAATATTTGTTAGGAGAGAGCTACGGTGGCGTTCGCGCCGCTGGACTTTCTATGGAGTTACAAAATAGGTATGGAATGAGCTTGAATGGTGTTGTTTTACTTTCCAGCTTGATGGATTTTCGTACGTTGCGACCAAGTATTGGGAATGATTTATCGTATATTGCATATTTGCCAGCCATGACAGCGGTTGCGCATTATCATGGTAAGGTGAAAGGTGATCGCAATACTTTGGTAAAAAATTCGCAGAAATTTGCATCGGGTGATTACGCCACAGCATTACTCAAAGGCTACGCATTGAGCCAACTAGAGAGGGAAAACATCGCCAAAAAACTTTCTGCATTTACGGGACTATCGGCATCGTTAATCTTACAATATGATTTACGTATCAATTCTTCACGTTTTCGTAAGGAATTACTCAGGGATCAGGGTATTGTGATTGGTAGATTTGATGCGCGTGTGGCATGGCCGGTGCAGGAAAAAGCATCTGACACGCCTTATTATGACCCTTCTTTTTCCGTTGCTAAAGGTGCGTTTTCTACAGCGATGTTAGGATATCTGGGTGGCGGTTTAGGCTGGGTAGATGAGAAACCTTATGAGATTATTGCTAACGTCCACCCATGGGATTGGGGCAAAAAAAATGATATCGTTAATACCTCGTCTCGTCTTGCGGTAGCCATGCGCGACAACCCACATCTTCGTGTTCTCGTTCAGTGTGGCCATACGGATCTTGCGACCCCTCCTGGCGGCATACTGCATAGCATTGACCACATGAAAATCCCACAACCACAGCGTAAGAATATTACTGTTAAATGGTATGATGCTGGACACATGTTTTACCTCAACGAGCCGGACCTTAAGAAAATGCGCAGAGATCTTGTTGAATTTATCGATTAAAACCTAGCTGCTCGCCTCCTTGTAGCGCTGCTGGCTCCACTTCAGCCCTTCGATGAACTCACTTTTCCTGCCTATTTTCTGGATTAGGCTTTGCCACATTTTGGAGGCACTATTGAAATACTGAGCAGATTGTTTTTTTTGCCCCTTATCGGCTGCGGTATGTCCAAGGTCACCATAAAGATAGGCGAGAGAACGGCGTATTTTTGTATCGCGTTTGCCTGCACCCTGATTGAGTAAGCGCTGCATGAGATCGGCGGCTTCACTGCCCAGCTTGAGTTCGGTATCGGTATTTCCGTTGTCCCCCGCTAATCCAGCGCGTTTCCACTTAAAAACAGCAAGTCGATACATTGGCTCAGATGATTTAGGGTTCGCTTTAACAATCCTTTCGGTAATGGAAACCGCTTTATCGAGTGTCTTAGCGGCTTCGGTTGTTCGACCCAGATCACGCATGATTACTGCGCGAAGTCCTTTGGCCGCAGCAATCTGGATAGATGCGCCGTCTAGCGCAGTGTCGTCTTCCGGTAAACCTTTCAGTAGTATCTCTGCTGCGGTAAGTTTCTTGGCGCCCTCGCGGTCGTTTCCCTCTTGCATGTCCAACTCCGCAGCCATTATTTCTAGTGCGGCAAGTTTTACCTTAGCGGGTTTGAGGCTGGGATTTTTTTCTAATAACCACTTTAGGTGTGTTGCTGCGGTGCCGCGTAAGCGTGTGGCATCTTCTACCAAGTCGAGGCTATCTGCTATGGTTGAGGATTGTAGATTATAACGTGCTAGATCAGAGCGCACAGTGACGTTGTCTGGAATAGCTTTACCAATCGCATTCAATTCCTTGATGGCGAGTTGAAAATGCTCAAGTGCCTTGGCGGGGTTAGAATTTTGGATTAGGCGACCTTCAATAACCTGCATCAGTGAATTAATACGGCTTATTTCAGTTGGATCAGCATTTTTTAGATCGCGCACTGCGGCTCTTGTGTCCTGTAATAGGGTATCGCTCAGGTTGTTGTTTTTTTGATCGAGCGATTGAATAAGAGTGATTAGGCGTGCCCTTGCGATGCGGTAATTGAATCCAGATTCTTCAATGCCAGTGGATTTCCAGGCGGCTAGAGATTTCACCAACAATTCATTTGCTGCAACGGTTTTTTGTTGATGAATAGCGAGTTCGGCGAGCTGCATGGCGATGCGTGCACGTAGCTGTTGGAATTGATCTTCTCCCTCGGTTTGCTCGAGAAAGTTGGATAGCTCGACTTCAAGCACTTCGGCATCTGTGGTAATCGTTTTGAGTTCAGGAAGGTCTGTGTTGCGGCTACGCATTATCCATGCGAGGATGCGGTCATTTGTTACGCCAAGAGCCATCAGCTGGCCGCGAAGATTAGCCTCGCTATTCTCAGCCTTGGCTTGGGCTGCCTTTGCCGCGATTTGAGCTGTTTTTGCATTGTTACGTTCTGTTTTGAGTTCAGTAATCGTTTGTTCACGTGCCTCTATGTCATTAGTGCGGCGGCTTTTTTCAGCGTTGAGTTTATCCTTGAGAATAAGACAACCGATTCCACCTGCAGCAGCAAATGCGAGTGCGGTAAACATACCAATCTTGGTAAGAATAATTTTTTTGTGAAGTTTTGCCTTTTCGTGTGTTTCCCTTGCATCGTTCTCGATCGTCTTCCACGCATGAATGATTTCTGTTACGTCTTTATAACGGTCTTTGGGATTCAGTGACAGGCATCGTTGAATGACGCGCCGTTTTTTTTGTTCCTGTTCGTCTGTGCTCTCTTCAGGCCAGTTATTTAGTTCACGATGTTCGTGGAGCTCAGCCAGCTTAACAACATCTGCTTGGACACCAGTGATATGATAATCATCAGTTTCGGAAGCGACCTTACTTAATGAGGCTTCACAGCGTGGTAGTTTTCCTGTTAGGATGTGAAATGCCAGTACTGCAAATGCATAGGTATCCCAGCCATAGCCCTTCCCCTCAGTGTAGCCTTCTGGATCATGAATCTGTTCCGGTGCTGCGTAGAGTAAGGCGTCTGTAAAAGGAGATACCCCTACGCCTGGCATATGCCCCATGGCGTAGTCTGTTAAGATTATTTGATTATTTTCGTCAAAAAAGATATTTCCCGGTTTTAAGTTCCCGTGTGGCAAGTGGTTCTGGTGCATGCCAGCGAGTGCGGTGGCTATTTGATCGATGATTAACCAGCTATCTTTTGAGGTATAATCATTAAGACGATCGTCTAGTGATCTGGTCTTTATGGTAGCTTTATCCTCATGAATATCAGCGTAGAGGGGCATTACCATACAGCGGTTGCCTTGCTCTGATTGAGACCAAACGATAGGAACAAGTCCTTTTGGTTGTTGAACACGTGCGAGCCGCTTAACCATATTTTCAACGAGTGAGCGGTTCACGGCGAGCGAGTTGAAAACGCGCACAGCATACCACTCAATTTTTGGTATTAGGGGCTTCGATTTTGAGGTATTACGAGCCACGTAAACAGTGCCGCATGAGCCCTCGCCCACGAGGCCAAACACTTCTAATCCTTTAATTTTTGGTTGCGGCATGATCTTGTTAATAGGCGCCAAATGTGGGATGACCAGCCTAAGTTTACGCGCATCATTACAGATTTTTTCGGGATTTGTCGATCATCCTCGTGGAGGATAATTTTTTTTAACAGCGATGATCATGTGTTATGGTTTCTTACATACTATAATCAACTGCCGTTTTTGAGATTATCTCGGCAACAAGTCGCTATTCAGCTAAATGAGCAAGGAGCATCGGCGCAGTGCATACACATCAACGGCGCAAAAGCGATGGTTGGTTTGTCTGGGCGTTCGAGGTAGCGAACGCGCATACGGAAGTTTCCGAGTGGAACTTCGTGTTCTGTTTTGCAACTTACACTACAAGAATGACAGCCTACACAACGGTCAAGATCGAGTAGCATGCCGGCACGTTTGCGTTGCTTTTTAAATTATGGACCTACTTGATCCCAAGGTAGAGGTTATCTGTTAGATGTGGATACGTAAAATCTACAAAAATTCAAAACTACGCATAAAAAATACTTTAAAATTGGTTACCTATGACAACGAAAGCACTTTCGTTTAACCTCTCCAGTTCTCGGCGCGGCGTTGGAAATCGGCTTCTAACCGAAGGTATTTTCCGGTAATGCTTTGTTGGAGGAGTGTTTCCCAAGCACTCGGGCTTTTTCCTCTGGAAGCTGGTTTGGTAAGGTGAGAGAGGTCGGAGATGCCGATAATGCGCTGGGCGTAATGTTTGGGATCTGTGGCGTATTTGGCGACGTCGTTCAGATAGCTTTGTATGAGTGCTAAGCCATTGAATAGCTCGGCAATAGTGATTTTTTGGAAACTTATCAGAGAGTCCGAGACGTTTGATTTTTCGTGTTGGGTTGGGCGCAAATCGAGCTGAGTCAGACTTTCACTGACGTGACCAACAGCTTCCAGTAATTCTGGGGAAATGTGTTCGGAAGACAGGAGTTTAGACAGATGATTTCTCAGTGCTGTAACGCTGGTCCAGATTGGCAGGTCGATATAGGTCTCAAACAGTTGGCTGCAGAGGTTGCTCCCTAGTTTTTCTAGCTGAAATTCGGGAATATCCTGAGCAACTAAGTTGGGGTTTAGAGCAAACATTGAGCTGAGTTGCGCAAGAATGGGCTGCATCATGGTTTTATATCCCGGAAAGGTGCGACCACGACCATCGATCTTGGCTCGCTCTGCACGCTGGACATAGGTATCTACAGCTTTGGCAATTGGGTCAGCTGATTGCATAGCGCTGGCAGGCTTGAGTGCGTAAAGGATAGTGAGTTGATCAAAAGTAGCGTATGAAAGTGCTTCAGCGCCGTACTTCTGGATTAACTGCCACGCCGATTGTTGGGCTTCACGTAGATCGCCACCTTTAGCATGTTGTGATGGATGGACATCAGTTTTTTTCAGCTGTAAGGCATTGTTGGTTTCAAAAAACTGAATGACTTCTGGGGAAGCACCGTTGATACTGCCATCAGTGTCATAGGATTTCAAATCGCCGTAGTAACCGAGAATGAGCTTGGCGAAGCGTGGGTCCGGATTTGGTTGGCCGCTGCGGTTGAGGTAGCGGTCGGCGAGTGTGTCTGCAAAAGGATCGTTGCTGATGGCAAGATTCGAGATCGCTTGTTTACAGCAAATATCGGCAGTAGGCGTCACCAGTAGTGGAAGCCCTGCATCTTTGCAAACACGTTTTAACTCACGGATAAAGAGATCCACAATGGTGGAAAAATTATAAAGATCGCCGTCTTCATCTGATGTCTTATTGGATGATTGGTGTTTTGCACGAATGGCAGACTCTTGTTGCTTAAGATCCTGAATAACAAATGGCATGGCTCCACCTGGAACGCCGGCAGCACAGAGTTGCTCTTTGAGTTCTTGTGGGATTGCGATATCTTTTCGGTCGGGGTGATTCCCCCATATTCTACTGATAACGTCAGAAAGATGACGGTAAGAAGTATGATCTTTTATCATGCTGGGGGCAACCGCTGATAATGCATGGTGAGCTGACCCACCGGCGATAACGCCTTCGCACGTCTCAATCGCATGGATCTGATACTCCGTAGCCTTTGCGATAGCGGCTTGTGATTTTTCTGCATTCGTTGAGTGGCAATGCAGAGTGAGTGGTATGTTTGCTGGTTTTAGAATTTCTTGTAATGCTGGAACGAGTGTTGCAATACGCTCGGCAGTGAGTTGCCCGGACATATCTTTGATGGCAATGGCATTGTAACCAGCGTCAAGAAGTGTCCGAGTGTAGCTGCAAAAGTAGTCATCAGTATATCGCGCTGGGGCATCAGCATAGTGACAGAAACATATGGCACCCTCGAGCACGATACCTTGGGCATTTTTGATCGACTCTGGAAGCTCTAGATTTTCGATATCGTTGAGAGCATCAAAGAAGCGGATTTTGGTGATTCCGTGTTTAACGAATTCCTTAAGCGTAATTTCTACGACATCTTTATCATAATGGCGGAAACCAAGTGCATTAGCACCGCGAAAAAGCATTTGCAGTTCAAAGTGGTCGATCTCAGGAGATGACTTAACGGCATGGCTAACTGCGCTGAGAATGGTAAAAGGATTGTAACCACGGCCAATGGCGATTTGAAAACTTTGTCCGCCAGCGATCTCAGCTCCATCGAATCCCGCCTTTGCTGAGGCGGCAATGACTTTTGCAAAATCACGCGGCTCGAAAATCCAGTCGGCTGCATCTAGAGTAGACTGCTGGCCATCTCGCAGGGTTAGGTTGATTAGCATAGGTGAGGACGATACGCTCATGCGCTGAGCATTCGGTAATCATCGTCTCTGAGCAAGCGTGAACTGCATCAAGCTTACTTGAATTCGTAAATTTCGAAGGTGTTTTCTTTTTTGGGGAAAATGGAGAGAAAGCTATTACCCCGCTTAATGATCAAGCCGGCTGAATCTCGAGACGTATCATTGAGGCCTTTGAACCCACTGTATGTCAGCGTGGCGTCGTCATTGACGCTCCATGCACCAAGAAAGACCAGCGTTGTATCCTTATCCTGAAAAATACTACCGTTTTTGCGTTGTGAGCCACTCGTTTTCTTAAAAATAACACCTTCATCTGTTTGTTTAAACCAACAATTGAAATAAGGATAGTTAAACACACCGTGTTTTGTGATTTGTATTGAGCGAACTTTTTTTAGTTTAAGGAGGTTCTTGGGCACAAGTTTGGCGGGATTACCTGATACTAGGTCCTTGAGGCGTTTTAATACGGCTTTCTCTTTATTACTGAGTTCATCTAATGATGCAGTATTTTGTATGAACAAGTTGGCTGCATCGCTGATGTTTTCATCATTGGGAGTGAGATTAATTTTCCATTCTTTCCCAGCTTCTTTTCCCTGAGCGATGACACACACAGACATGCTAAATAAAAGGAGAATTGAATTTATCATAATGTTTAACATAGAGGGCTATCTAAAATTGAGCAATCATCAATCTTAATACTCTTTTCTGCTCTACGAGATAGGATCTGGCAGTCTGTTGGCTCGGATAAAGTCTTGATTCTTACATCTTTCCTTTTAAATCTGCTGCCTGATGCCGAAGGTATTTATTAAGACATACGGATGACAGATGAACGAACGCGACTCTGAGCAGGTTGCTCAGATGTTTGTGGAGGGTGGGTACACGGTTACTCCGGAGGAAAAGGATGCAGATGCCATCCTTGTAAACACCTGTAGTGTGCGTGATCAGGCGGAGCAGAAGGCGCTTGGCAAAATGGGTATTATGGGGAGGCACCGGAGGCGGAAACCGCATGTCGTCTTCGGTTACATGGGCTGCATGGCGCAGAGCCGGGGACAAGAGCTACTAAAGAATATTGCACACCTTGATGTCGTAGTGGGAACGCAGAAATACCATAAGGTTTTTGAATATGTAGATAACATTTTAAGTAAGCGCATGGAAATGCGGATGGATGACCCCTCTTTGTCTCTATCGGGGGAGAGTGTCTGTGATACTGCTGAGGAGAAAGACTCACAGAACACAATCCGCGACCATATTACGCAAGAGAACCAAACAACTGCTTTTGTTTCTATTATGCAGGGTTGCAACATGCGCTGTTCGTTCTGTATTGTCCCTGATACGCGAGGAAAAGAGCGCGGCCGTCCGATACTAGATATCGTTGAAGAATGCAAAAAACTCGTTACCAAGGGGGTAAAGGAAGTCACCTTATTAGGGCAGATAGTTAACCTCTATGGACGTACCGAGTTTGAAAAGGTCGACGGAAAAAGTCCGTTCGTGCAGCTGCTTGAAGCGGTGCATGAGATCGATGGCTTGGAGCGTATCCGCTTCACTTCGCCGCACCCGATTGGTTACCGCGCGGATCTCGTGGATGCCTTCACCTATTTACCAAAACTTTGCAGTCATATTCATTTTCCTATGCAGTCAGGATCTGACGCCATTCTAAAAAAGATGCGTCGTCCATACAAACATGCCAAGTTTGTTGAGATTTGTCGCAACATGAAACAGGCTCGCCCAGATCTAGCGATCACCACAGACATTATTGTTGGATTTCCAGGTGAGACCGAGGACGATTTTAAGGCGACGATTGATACAGTCAAAGAATTAGAGTTCGATAATGCGTTTGTGTTCCGTTACTCAAAACGCCGAAACACGCCTGCTGCTGAAATGGACGGCCAACTTCCTGAACGTGTTAAAGAGGAGCGTAACCAAGCGTTACTCGCAGTGGTGAATGAACTTGCGGTAAGAAAAAATAAAGCACTTGTCGGAACGTGGCAACAAGTGCTCTGTACTGGGTATTCCAAGACAAATAATTCTCGTTTGATGGGGCGCACGCCACAAAACAAGATTGTCATTTTTGAAGGTGATCATGACCGAATGAGTGGTGAGATATTTGACGTGCTAATTGAAGAAACTACGGGCTTTTCGCTCTATGGAACGGCGGTGCTCAAATAAGCCTTTTAACTGCCGGATTTCACCCTAGAGTTTCACCACAACATCCTTGTATCTATGCATCCTTACGAAAAAATAACTTTAAATACCGCCGGTTATATTTTGGCGGCGTGGTTGATTGGCTTGCACCTTTGGATGTTTCTTAAGCCGGCTGGGAGTAGAGATTTCTTTCAAAAACTACCACGTAACCGCTACCTAGGACCCTGGTTTATGGGGCTTGGCATGGCATGGTTTTGGCTACTCGTGGCGCCCGATGGCTTGGGGGTCTTAAGTAAGCTCCAGATGGATCTTGGCGACTTCAACCGTGCTAAAAACATTTTACGTATCGTAGTGCCGATAGCTGCAGCAGGCATGATTTTGCATGTGAAGGAATTTTTAGCGGTGCGAGGACTAGGTCTACTTGCCCTAATGGGTGCAGCACCATTTCTCTATGCCGCTTATCTGGAGCCACCGGCGAGTCGATTGTTAATACCTATTTATGCGTATATTCTGATTTTGAATGGCCTGTTTTGGGTCGGGATGCCGTATACCATGCGTGATGCAATCACATGGGCAACTAAAACGGAGGGGCGTTACAAGCTGTTGACGGTAGGTGGCCTCGGCTACGGAGTTGTAGTGCTAGTTTGCACGATTCTTTGGTGGTAAATAGAGGGTGTAAATTTAATCCTCGGTAACGTTCGAACCCCACCAGTTTTTATTGGGTTTGAAATCAGGTTTGAGAAATCTTGCGTGTTGTTTTTCGAGCTTTGCCTTCAAAAGAGTACGAGTTTTTTCATCTTGCTGAGCACGTTTTACTGGGTCGAATTTTGGATTAGCTACAGGCATACGTGCGTTTGTTTCCTTGAGCCAGGTGTTGAGTTTTTTCCGTAGGGTTTTGGCCTTTTCAGGTTGGCGCGATGCCAGATCGGTTTGTTCGCCAATGTCTTCGGCGAGATTGTAGAGTTCATCTCGGCCACATTCATGGTAGTGGATGAGTTTCCAATCGCCACTGCGAATGATAGACGAAGGTTCACCGCCTTGGTTTCCGTAGTGGGGGTAATGCCAATAGAGCACTCGGTCAGGATTGGTTTGACCTTTGAGCATCGGCACTAGGCTGATGCCGTCGACATGTTGTTCTGGCTGAAGAGGCATGCCGGCAAGTTCTAACATGGTAGGGAAAAAATCAGTGCCAATGACGGGAGTGGCATTTGTGCTGCCGGGCTTTGTCGTGCCTGGTGCAAGAATATAGTAGGGTTGGAGAATACCGCCCTCCCACTGTCGACCCTTGCCGCCGCGCAGAGGCAGGCACGAGGTAGCGAATTGATCGCCTGAGGATACGCCGCCGTTATCGGAGGTGAAGATGATGACTGTATTGTCTGCCACGCCTGAGGCCTTGAGTTGCTTGAGGACGATACCCACTGCTTTGTCCATGCTTTCCATCATACCGGCGTAGATTGGGCAGTCTTGTATTTGCCTAACAGACTGAGTACGATCAACAATGAACCTATCTCCTTGGTGAGGATTTTGCTGTGCTTTATTGCGATATTTTTGCCACAATTTTGGTGTGGTTTGGATCGGCCCGTGAACGGAGTAAAACGAAAGGTAGGCAAGGAATGGTTTGTCTTTGTTGCTGGAAATGAATTGGGCGGTTTCGTTGGCGAGCCGGATCGGAAGTGATTCGCCGGCGGGCCCGTCCTTGAGGCTTGGGTTTTTATAGGGCGAGAAATACCCTCCTGGGGGGGACCCGCGGTGGAAGCCACCTTTGTTGATCTGGAATCCATGTTGTTCGGGTGGGGTATTTCCTATATGCCACTTGCCTGCGAAAAACGTCGTGTATCCACCGTTGCGCAGTGCTTCTGCTAGGGTGGTGTCTTCCTTTGGAAGTTCATGAACATACTCTGGCGGTAACACCTGATCGTTACGCTTCCAATTTACGCCTGATGCTGCGCCTATCCAATCGGTAATGCCATGGCGCGTAGGGTACTTACCTGTCATGATACTGGCGCGTGATGGCGAGCAGACCTGACACGTCGAGTAACCGTTGGTAAATCGCATGCCCTGTTTGGCAATGGTATCGATGTTAGGTGTCTCGTGGTAGTTGGAACCCTCGGCAGACATGTCCTTGATGCCGAGGTCATCAGCGAGGATGAAAACGAAGTTCGGTTTTTTTTGTGCGACAGATATACTGGCAAAAAAACCTAGCAGTATTGTGGGAAGGATACTTTTGATCATAATGAATATGTGTATCTTGGCTTTGGTGATCGGAAATACTAGGGTAGAACAATAATATGTTTTAATTTTTATAAATCGATATGAGAAATCCCTACGAGCCACCCAAAACCAGTCAGAAGCCAGCTTCATTAAAGCAGGATTCTTTTATGAGAATACAGAAATACCAGTATTGGGGATTCTACGGTGGGCTGATAATTACAGTTGGCAGTATCATTCTCGGCAGCTCAACAAACCAGCTTATCTGGAATAGTGTATTAGATGCAACCTACACTATCGGAGTGTTAATGCTTTTCGCGTCGATTGGTTCGATTCTGCCTCTATCGATTTGGGGGTTTGTAAAGGGTTACCGTGAAAGCAGGCGGAAGTAATTATTTTGCGAGCATTGCGCGCACGCCCTTTTCTGCTCTGATTTTCATTGTAAGCATTTTTTGCATCTCCTGAGTACGTTTCGGATGTTGCTTAATCAGATTATTTTTCTCGCTGGGATCGATTTTAAGATTGTAGAGTTGAGCGGCTATTTTCTTTTTCTTTTGTTTGTATGTGGAAATATATTTCCAGTCACCGTCGCGAATAGCGAGGCCTCGGGCTTCTTGGATAAGAATACGGGTGCCGAGCTTATCTTTTCCTAACAGGGCGTTGATGTTGTTACGGGAATCGATGGCTTGGTTGGGTTTGAGTGTGACACCTAACATTTCCGCAAATGATGCGACAAAATCAATTTGGCTAACCATGGCTGATGTGGTGCCAGGCTTGATTTTTTCTGGCCAACGGATGATCAGCGGAACACGAGTGCCACCTTCATAAATCTGGTATTTGCCGCCACGCCATTGGCCTGATCCGTCATGGCCGCGATCGAGTTCTTTGGTGGATGTTTTCACTGTGGTATCATCATCGTAGCCGTCATCATAGACTGGACCGTTGTCACTTGAAAAAATGACAATGGTGTTATCACTTAAACCGTTTTCCTCGAGTGCCTTGATGATTTCTCCGGCGCACCAGTCGAGTTGCACCATTGCGTCACCCCGATATGAAAGTTCGGATTTTCCTTTGAAACGAGGATGTGGTGCGCGAGGGACATGGATATCTGCGGCTGACCAGAAAAGGAAGAATGGTTTGTTTTTTTTGGTTTTAAATTGGGCGAGATATTTTTTTGCCTGTTTGGTGAACTCATCAGCCATGGTTTCATCGTTCCAGAGTGCTGATTTGCCGCCCCACATGCTGCCGATGCGTCCAATGCCATTGATGATTGAGTGGTTGTGACCATGGGTGCTTTGGTAATATGTCATGGCTGAGCGGTCTTCTCTGCCGTCTGGATATACTGTACCCTTGAACCCCTGAGGTTTTTTTCCGACATAAAGTGGATCCTTGGGGTCAAGGTTGACGACGCGATGGTTTTCCAGATAAACGCAAGGAACTCGATCATTTGTGGAGGGTAGGAGAAACGAGTAGTCGAATCCGATCTCTAGAGGCCCGGGTTTTACATCTCCATTCCAATCAACAGGTTTTTTCCCGTCACCAATACCTAGGTGCCATTTGCCTATCACAGCAGTTGTATATCCCGCATTTTTAAAGATTTGCGGGAGTGTGAGCATCTCGGGCTTGATTACCATCGGGGCGTTTGGGGCCAATATACGAACACCATGGCGGAATCCGTGAATACCAGTGAGCATGGAAAAACGCGAAGGTGTACAAGTTGCGGCTGAGCAATGGCCGTCTGTGAAACGAAGCCCTTCGCTGGCGAGCTTATCGAGGTGCGGGGTTGGAATCTTTTTAGCTCCGTAAACACCAAGGTCACCAAATCCAACATCATCACCATATATAATGACTACATTTGGTTTGTCATGAGTCTGTTTTACATCCGAGGCACAAGTTATATGAGCTGTAAGGCAGGATGTAAGAATGATACTTAATGTCTGTTTAGTGATCATGATTAATTTTTTTGAAGTCATGGGTTTTTACGTGAGCTAGATCTCATCAAATATATACCTTGGTCGAGACGCTGCCGTGATAAAGTTTAAATGTGACAAATCCATGACCACCATATTGTGAACTCTGATATTTGCAGCATTGTTTACATCGGCAAGATATTTCTGATTAGTCTGCATCACTAGATTAATCAGGATGGTGAAGGTTAATACGCTGGCTGATTATGTGATTGCTAGAAGCGCTTTCTAATAGCAATCGAGCCAAATGATTGGTTTTTTCTCTGTGATTCAAATTGCTTGCTACGGAAAGTCTGAACAAAGTTGAACTCCCAGCCAACGTAGCGCACGCCGAAGCCAGCATATACTTCCCCAACCCATGGTTCACGAGTCACCCCAGTATCAAAATTGCGGAATACCGGTCCATCGATTGTTATGTCATGCAGCACACCAGTTAAGCGAGTACCGGCGAGCATATAAAAAGACCAATTCTCTTTGTTATAAGACTCGCCAGAAAATAGTTTTTGCGTGTGCGCTGTGGGGGTAATACGAGCATCTGAAAATTCGATTGGTAGGTTCCAACCAACACGCATGAGGAAGCCTACATGCGCCTCTGTAATTTGGTTTCCTATGGCGTAGCCCGTCTCGTGGAAACCATCGACCTCGAGGTCAAACGGCAAGTTTATTTTTCGTAGATCGGTCCAGCGGCGTTTTTGTTCGAAATGCAGGTTAATGGTCAACTCGTTGGGTATTTGACTATCCCAGCCACGGAACTTATCGATATTCCGCAAGTTGTGAATAAAGTCTTGAGTCGCCTGCGCGTGAGCGTGAGGACCAACAACACCAATAGATATTTCCACCGTGTTTAACGCCCTATTATCGTGACAGTGGAGGGAAAATCCAATTCCAGCCCAGCCTGCATATGGACGTTCTCTGGGAGGGGCGACAGGTGAAATTTTATTTTCCGGAGTGAACATTAATTGTGTGAGAGCGAAGCCATAGCTGTATTGCGCTGCGGAAGGATCTTCGAAACCCCAAATGCGTTGTAGCAGGGATGAGCCTTGGTCATTGCCGCTGAAGCGCTCAAGATTTTTTTGAATGAATGGGATCTCAATGACTGGGGCTCCCGCTGTGACGTAGGAAATTCTGGCGCCGTTAGTATAATTTTCATCAGTGCCTGCGAACAGGTCATTATCCAGAAAAAATGTTAGATATCCTGAGTGGGCAGCCACCGAAGATGTGGTTTTTGAACCCTGACACGTCGGAAAAACACTTGCCGCAATGATGAGCAGCAGTGTGACTCTGGTAATAAAGCTCAAAGCAATTTGCATCATTGATTTACTAACACTTGTGGGAAAAACTTGCAAGTCGGACTAGATTTCGACGCTGTGCTATGACCTTACAGCGGCGGCTTGATCAATTCGTCACCCGTTTTGATATCGATAGTGCCACCGGGAAATGTGCCGGGCAAGGGATCGGCAAAGACGTTACCGTCCGTCATACTGGATACACTAAGCCGACCAATAATCCCAGTTCCGCGACGAACGGCTAGTTCTGTACCGATGTTTACTTGTTCGGGGATTTTTACATCGAGTACAATCACGTGAATGCCCGCATCGTCATCCTTTGCGACTTCCATGACCTGTGCCATCAGCATTGCTTGGCTAATCAATCGTGCGCGACGCGCTTCTTTATCATGCCTTTTTGACTGTCGCTCAGTGATCGCTGCGGCTTCTTGCTCAGCAAGAGTTTGTTTTTTTTTCGCAGCTTCAAGCTGGGAGGCAAGAATACGGTTCTTTTCCATGATGACCTCGAGTTCACTCTGGGACATGCCGTTAGGCTTATCAACTTTTGTCACGGGCGCCGCAATGGCATTACCAGCGCGTAGGCGTTCGATCTCTGCTTGCAGACGTGCGTTTTCCGACATCAATGACACGGCTGTATGCTCTCGGCCATCTTCAGCCTCTCCATTTTTCATAGCACTGAACGAGAGGACGAGAGCAACCAGAAGCATTACAGCGGTTGAGCCCAAGAGAACTTGCGTAATATTCATGGTGTAAATTTGATCTATTTGCCTAACTTTAACAAGATCAAATCGATTACCATGGATCTGATTCTTATATTTCTACATACTAGCTTCTTGAAAAAACCGATCGTCTAAGTCATGCTGCAACTCATGATGAAGATGGCAGTGCTGGGTAGCGGCAGTGGAGGAAATGCCACATTAGTCAGTTGCGGAAGAACTCACGTGCTAGTGGACGCTGGGCTCAGTGCTAAGCAGCTGGTTATTCGCATGGAGTCGCTAGGCATAGTTCCTGAGCAGCTAGATGGCATTTTACTCACTCACGAGCACAGCGATCACGCCCGTGGGGTAGACGTGCTATTGCGCAAGCGTGATATTCCTGTTTATGCCAATGCACTGACGCGTGAAGCTTTGAGTGATAAAATGAAAAGCACCGTGCCATGGCGTGTTTTCCGTAGTGGTCAGGATTTTAAGCTGGGGGAGTTAAATGTGCAGGCATTCTGTATTCCACATGATGCTGCTGAGCCTGTGGGTTTTGTTATCTCGGGTGCGGCGACCCGATTAAGTATGGTTAGCGATGTTGGTCACGTGACGCACCTAATGCGTGAAAGTCTGCGCCAAAGCGATGGTATTTACATCGAGGCTAATTATGACCCTGGAATGTTAGAACAAGATACTAAACGCCCATGGGCTACGAAGCAGCGCATTACATCCCGCCATGGGCACCTGTCTAATGAGCAAACTGCCGATCTGTTAGCTGAGGTTGCTTGCGAGAAGCTCAAAGTCGTTATGCTCAGTCACCTTAGCTCGGACTGTAATTGCCCGGATATAGCGGCACGCCTTGTCGCAGAGCGTCTTGTGGGTCGCGGCCTACCGAATGTTTTGGTGCAATGCGCTCATCAGCATGAACCTACTGGGTGGATCGAGATTACTGGCAGGCCATATTTTAAACTTACCGCAGAATCTGTGTGAGATGCTAACTGTCAGCTGACTACCCGGCGCATCGGAACCATATGAGCAAAGTCGAAACCTTGGTTCTGGAAAAACTTTTGGGAATTTTCTTCTAATTTATCAGCCAAAAGTGTGATGCGGGTGAAGTTTTTATTTTTTGCAAAATCAATCACATAATTTAAGAGTTGCGAGCCGAACCCTTGGCCTCGGTAATCTGGATGAATAATGAAGTCTTCCAGCAAAATTACCATACCGCCCATCGCGGTGGAGATGGTAAAAAGGAGGTTAGCCATACCAAAAATCCGGCTTTCGCTGCGCAGAACAAAGATTCTGCCCCTATTTGGTTGCTCGAGAATCATTGATAGGCCTTGTTCGTGCGCTTTCGTGTTTGGGGAAAAGTCTGCTTGCGCGGACATGAGCTCTTCGACAAGTTGCACCAATTCAGGCAGATCTTCTATGGTAGCTGGCTGTACGCGAACTACTTGACCTGAGCATGATAACTTAACGTTTGCGTTGGTTGTGGACATTCTTGATTTATAATTAGCATCAATTTTTTAGGCACGGGAGAAAATTTTTTGATAAAATCGGTCATTCCAGAGAATGGCGGGTTGACAAGATGGAAAAAATCCCTAGTTTGCCCGCCCAACCTGACCAGATCGGCTACAAAGATTACCCTACCGGGGTTTCTACAACAGGCACGAATCACCAGAATTAATAAAAAACACGGGCTCAGCCCATTTTGACCTCATCTCATCATGAAACGTACTTATCAGCCATCCAAACGAGTTCGCAAGCGCCAGCACGGTTTTCGTGCCCGCATGAGCACCAAGGCCGGGCGCGACACACTGCGCCGCCGCCGTCAGAAAGGCCGCAAACGCCTCCTTCCCAAAGGTGCAGAGATTCACTTCAAGCGCCACGTTAAGCAGCACACCAAAGCTGCCTAGTCCGCTTTGAGGGCGGTTAGCTGATATACACGGCTCTGGCCCATATTTGGGCTGTCGAGCTCGGGGTTCATCATCATACGGTCACCCCTTTAAAGGTGGCCGTTTTTATTCGTTTCTGTTTTTACAGTTCATGCTAACCATAAGAGCAATTAAGGGCACTATGAGACTGCAGCGGAAATTCAGTATGACTCGTCACGCGGAATTCACCCGCACGCGCAAGGATGGAAACGCCAAGGCTGGCCGTTTCCTCGTGCTTAGCTATCTTGAAGATATAGAGCTACCTCACCATAAGCTGGGCGTCATTGTGACACGTAAAGTTGGCAATGCTGTCACACGCAATCTCCTCCGCCGCCGTATCCACGCGATTTGTGCCAAACATTTGCCCTCTGCTGATGGTAAAAAATACCTTGTAACCGTACTCCGCTGGCGCGCCCCCGAGGCTACGTTTTCTGAGCTGGAGACGGACTGGCTCAAGCAGGCTCGCCGTCTTGGCATTCTCGTCGCATGATTAACCGTTGTAACCGTGAACATTATCAACCGCCTGCTCAGCACTCTGATCTATTGCGGTATTCGCTTCTACCAGAAATTTCTTAATCCCATTCTCAAAGTAGTCAGTCCCAATAGTGGCTGCCGTTATCACCCAACCTGCTCAAATTATTTCATGCAAGCCGTAAGAATTCATGGTCCATTCCACGGATCTTGGCTTGGTGCTCGGCGTATTTTACGTTGTCATCCCTGGAGCGCATGTGGAGACGATCCCGTACCGCCTAAAAAATAGATTTTTCAAACTTAACATTTAATATTTAACACTTAAAACTCATCTACCATGGACCGTAAAGGATGGATCATACTCACAATCTGCGCAGTATTACTCGCGCTGAATTTCTATTACATGCCGGAAAAACCATCAGCTGTGCCTCAGCCGATAAAGGAAAAGGATGATACGCCTGCCACATCATTACCTGCCGTTGGCGATGCCAGCGCACCTGAAAATGCTCAGTCTAAAAGTGGACTTGTCGTTGAGCCCCCTGTGCCGACTGTTGGTGAGAATACCATAGAGCTTACCTCGATCAATAACGGTAAAGTGAATGTCACCTATACTGTAACCTCGCGGGGTGGCGGTATCAAATCAGCCCTACTTCACAACCAATATGCGGTTGGATCCAGCACGCAGAATGTGCTATTGAATGCAGACGCACCTGCACCAGTGGGCGCTCTTGGCGAGGGACCCGATGACTACTTGGCTCTCAATTATGATCTGGTAAAGCCTGAAAATGAAAATGCGGTCTATTGCACGGCCAAGACTGCTAATGGATTGATCATCAAAAAAAGATGGGCGCTTGTCGAAGATGATAAGAATCCGGGCGCTCCATGGTTGCTCACTCTTGATATAACTTTCCGCAACGAAGGGGAAGCCATGGTAAGCTTGCAGAACTACCACTTTTTTAATGGTACCGCCAGTCCCCTACATCAGCGTGAGTGGCCGGATCAGGGAGGAGCCTTCTACTTGAATGACGGTAGCTTTGAGAATACCACGACATCCGCTGGAGCCGAGGTAGATAAAGGGTTTTTCCACGGTGCGCAGTCGCAGCTTAAGGAAAGTGCGGAGGAGTTGGAATATTCCGGTGTGTCTAATCAGTTTTTTACTACGCTCGTTCGCCCCACTGAAAAATTTGCATCTTCTTTCTGGGCAAAGTCGGCAGAGGTTGAATTACCAGGTGACGACCCCAAAAAGAAAAACTATGCGGTGAGGTCAGGCTTTAGTCTACCCACGCGTAAGATCGCCACAGGAGACTACGAGACACTATCCTTCACGGTTTATATGGGCCCTAAGCGCTATAGCTTGCTTAAGAAAATGGAGGGTAACGTGGATGAGGTGCTCAACTACGGGTGGTTTACACCCATATCCGTCATACTGAGTAACACGCTGAACTGGTTGCATGACGTGGCATTTTCAAAAACCGCCAATAAGTGGGCATGGGGATTATCTATTATTGCTCTTACCATTTTGATACGAATCGTCATTTGGCCGCTCCATAATAAGTCCACGCGCACCATGAAGCGCATGTCTAAGCTCCAGCCTATTATGAAGGATCTGCGAGAAAAGTATAAGGATAACCCACAGAAGCTGAATCAGGAAACGATGAAGCTCTATAAGGAATACCACATCAATCCGATGGGTGGTTGCTTGCCTATGTTTCTGCAGATTCCGATCTTTTTTGGTTACTACCGCATGTTACAGTATGCGGTTGAGTTGCGTGGTCAGCCATTCCTCTGGGTAGATGATCTTTCCATGCCGGATACTGTTTATGAGTTGCCTTTCGGTCTGCCATTCCTTGGCGACACCACACCGGTTAACCTTCTACCCATACTGATGGCGGTCACCATGGTGTTGCAGATGAAAATGACGCCTAACACTGGCGATAAGATGCAGCGTCGCATCATGATGTTCATGCCGCTGATGTTCTTTTTCTTTTGTTATAACTTTGCCTCAGCTCTGGCGCTCTACTGGACCACGCAGAACATCTTTTCCATTGGTCAAACATGGTTGATGAACCGTATGCCAGAGCCCGAGCTCAAGAAGCGCGCCAAACCTGGAAAGCCAGGTAAAAAATCCTTCATGGAGCGTATGGCTGAACGTGCCGAGGCAATGCAGCAGGCGCAGGAAGCCGCTAAAGGTGGTGTAGGCAAAAAGCCGATGCGCGATGCCACGCCTGCAAAGAAGTCTGGGAAAAAACGCCCACCACGTACCGGGGGTTAACACTACTTCCTAAAATTCATTCCCATCACCGCGTCCGCCTTCTTGGTTGGCGCGATTTTTGGTTTCAGTACCGTAGGAAAGGGCTGCCTACGTATCGATGGTAGAATGGCAGTGGTGTGTGCAGTCCGTTTGATGACTTGAGAGATAGGTAGGGTTTACTTTCTCATCTCGCGTTGCCGCATCGGCATGGTATCGATGAGAGCAAAGATTTTTGTGAGATCGAGATTTTTATATCTGGCCTTCACATGACCATCTTTACCGATGAGTACAGCACAAATATTTTTGTTGGTGAAGTGCTCATTGTTTATTTGGTTGGTTAGTTTGGTGGAGATGTTGTGCGGGTAGTTGGATGTTGTGCCTGATTCATGAGTAAGGATCCAGATCATATGACGTTCGTCAATCTGCTGCTTTGCTGTCTTGAGCAATATGAGTGTTTGGCTATCACCTTGCTTTTGTTGAATTAAAAGGACACGGTTTTTCCATTTTAGATTATTTGTGTCGTTGAGAGTTTGCTGTTTTTCGCAGTGGGCAAGTGATGGGATCATGACGAGTATAACGACGTGTAGGAAGAGCTTAGGATTCACAGTGGAAATCTAATGCTAACTGTGCAGCTGTCAAAATAAAGCCCGCTTACTCATACTGGAGCGGCGGGCTTGAGCAAATTGGTATCACCTCTCCTCTAAAGTTATGGAGAACAGGCGGATTTTGGCCGCCTAGAGGTAGGGGTTCCACATAATCCGTACGGATAGGTGCCGTTACCACGTGTGGTATCAGGTGAGGCGTGCTGCTAACAGTTCGCGCTGGAACACAAGTTCCTTCGGTAAGTGATCGTAGAGATTAAGGAAGAGCTCTCCTTGTGAGAGTAGTTCGGCTTTCCATTCCTCGTTGTCGATAGCCATGGCTTTATTGAATTGCTCCTCGTTATAATCGATACCTTCGATATCGAAGTCCTCGAAGTGAGGCGTCCATCCGATGTTGGTCTCGTGGCCTGGGATGCGGCCGTGGCAGCGGTTTACGATCCATTCCAACACCCTCATATTTTCACCGAATCCGGGCCAGAGGAACTTGCCGTCCTCATCGAGGCGGAACCAGTTTACATGGAAGATACGTGGAACGTTTTTAATTTCATTACGCATTGATAACCAGTGGCCGATATATTCGCCCATGTTGTATCCAGCGAAGGGAAGCTGGGCAAATGGATCGCGTCGGACACCAGCCTTCAGGCCAATGGCTGCAGCAGTGACTTCAGAGCCCATGGTGGCACCGACGTAAACGCCGTGCGACCAGTTGAATGCCTGGTAAACCAGCGGCATCGTGGATGGGCGGCGCCCCCCAAAGACGATTGCAGAGATTGGAACACCATCCGGGTTCTGCCACTCAGGGTCAATCGTTGGGCACTGATGGGCGGGTGCCGTGAAGCGTGCGTTAGGGTGAGCTGCCGGCGTGTCGCTGTCCGGTGTCCAATCGTTGCCTTTCCAGTCGATTAGATGTGCTGGGGGCTCATTGGTAAGGCCCTCCCACCAGACGTCGCCGTCATCGGTCAGTCCGACGTTGGTGAAAATAGCGTTCTCGAGCATTGAGTCCATAGCGATCGGATTGGTCTCGTAGGAGGTGCCTGGAGCGACACCAAAGTATCCGTTTTCTGGGTTGATAGCGTGTAGTGTACCGTCTTCGTGTGGCCAAAGCCATGCGATGTCATCACCGATGATGGTGGTTTTCCATCCGGCATCAGCGTATTTCTTCGGTGGTACTAGCATCGCTAGGTTGGTCTTACCGCAGGCCGAGGGGAATGCGGCGGAGATGTAGGTTTTTTCACCTTCGGGAGATTCCAGACCAAGGATGAGCATGTGCTCAGCCATCCAGTTGTGCTCGCGTGCGATATTTGATGCAATGCGCAGTGCTAGGCATTTTTTTCCTAACAGAGCGTTGCCGCCGTAGCCTGATCCGTAGGACCAGATCTCACGGGTCTCGGGGAAGTGGCAGATGTATTTTTCCTCATCGTTGCAGGGCCACGGGATGTCTTTTACACCTTCGGTCAGTGGCATGCCGGCGGTGTGGGCGCATGGGATAAAATTGGCATGGCCGTCGCGTTTTTGAGGTGCATTGCCATTCGTCTCGTCCTCTAACCGTTTAAGCACATCGGCACCCATGTTGGCCATGATCTTCATATTGACCACGACGTATGCGGAGTCCGTCACCTGCACGCCAATTTTGGCAAGTGGGGAGTCAATTGGCCCCATGCAGAAGGGAATCACATACATGGTGCGACCTTCCATACAGCCGTCAAACTTCTTGTGCATGGTGGCAAGCATCTCCTTCGGATCAGCCCAATTATTGGTCGGGCCTACTTGGTCTGGACGACGTGTGCAGATGAATGTGCGATCCTCCACGCGGGCGACGTCACCTGGAGATGAACGCGCAAGAAACGAGTTAGGGCGTTTGTCGGGATTGAGTCGGGTAAAGGTTCCGGTGTCACATAGGAGCTGTGTTAGTTCGTCCCATTCAGCCTGTGAGCCGTCGCACCAGCGGACGTCTATAGGCTTGCAGAGGGCGGTCATTTCCATGACCCAGGTGGCTAGGCCAGCGTGACTGGTTGATGTAATAGAACTCATGACAGGGTGTTAGTAGCACACACTATGCCGCATAAAAAGGCAATCCACAGTGTGCGGATATTATGGCAGGAATGTTGTAAGATATCTCAGAGAAATATGTGTTGGCTATGACTTTTTCTTCGTTGCCTTCTTCGTTGCCTTCTTCGCTGCTTTTTTCGCGGTTTTTCTTGGTTCAAACTCAAAGCCAATTTTCCCAGTTCCATGATCGAAGGTGAGGAACGCAGAAAAGGCGCGTTTGGTGCGTTTTGAGATAAACCCCTTAACAAGATCTGTTTTTCCTTTCTCGATGAGTTTGATCCCTTGCTCGCTCGGTAGCTCGCACTGGAGAATAGTTCTTGAAATGCGGATGCCGTCTGGATTGTCTTTGTTGGTGATGGAGAGGACGTACCAAGCTTTGTTGGTCTCGTGAATTTTAGCCTCTTTGCCATCGGGAGTTGTGACGGTCGCAATGATTTGATCGTCAGTGAGTTCGTCACGTTCATTATCTCCATCGTCAAATACAAATCCAACTTTCCATTTTCCTAGTTTTCCAGTTTTGGAGACTTCTTGCTTGAGCTCAAGTGCCGCCTCGAAGGGACGGTTGAATCGTGACTTGAAGTCCTCGAGTGGACCGACGAATTTCTTTTCTAACAACTCACGGGCTTCCTCGGGTTTAAGCTCGCGTGATGCGATGTATCGGCTGGTTTGGAATCCACATTCTGGGTTATAGCACTCATAAGTAGCATCGGTGGTTTTGAGTTTGTCTGCTTGGCAATTTGGGCAGATGGAGGTCAAATCAGGGAAGATCTTGTTCTTCAGTTCGGCGGTGTATGTCTTGGCGCGGTTGACGATATCTGATGTGAAATCGATAATCTCGTGCATAAATTCAGGTCGGGAGAGCTCGCCTTGCTCCATTTGGCGGAGTTTGCTTTCCCAGTCGCCGGTCATGGATGGTGATGCGAGTGCTTGGATGCCGAGTTCCTCAGTAATTTCGATGAGGCGTAGTCCGCGGCGAGTAACTAGAAGGTCACGTCCGTCACGCTCGATATATTTTTGTCTTATGAGTCCCTCAATTGTAGCGGCACGAGTTGCCGGTGTTCCGAGTCCTCGCTCAGACATTGCTTCACGCAGATCTTCGTCGTCGATGAGTTTGCCTGCGCCTTCCATGGCGGAGAGCAGAGTGGCTTCATTGAAACGTGCGGGAGGTTTCGTCTCGTCGTGTTTAACCTCTATGTCAGAGACTTGTGCTGTTTCCCCTTCGGAAACCGAGCAGAGTTCGTCTTTACCTGCGGCGACTCCAGGTTCTCGACCGTAGACGGCAAGCCAGCCTGGTTTAACGAGAATCTTTCCGGTTGTTAGGAAAGCATCAGTGGCGTCAGATGTTGTTATACGTGTGATACGGCGAGTGTTGAGAAACTCAGCATGTGGGTAAAAAACGGCGAGGAACCGTTTGGTGACAAGATCAAAAATTTTGGCAGCTGCCTCGTCTAGTTTGACAAATCGTCCGGTAGGAATGATGGCGAAGTGATCGGAGATCTTGGCATTGTTAAAGACGCGCTTGCTTGGAACAATGAGTTTTTCTGACACGGCATGGCGGGCATGTGATCCGAGCTCACCGCCTTGTTCGGCGATCGAGTCGACAGTTTCATGAACTTGACCGAGGTAGTCTTCCGGCAAGTACCGGGAATCGGTCCGTGGGTAGGTGAGCATTTTGTATTTTTCATACAATGCTTGGGCGACTTGGAGAGTGCGCTTGGCAGAGAACCCGTAGCGTGAGGATGCTTCGCGCTGTAGTGTTGTTAGGTCGTAAAGCTGTGGTGATGCTTGTTTGGTAGGTTTTTGCTCTTCGCTGACGGTACCAGTTTGTCCTTCGCAACGTGTGCGAATTGCCTCAGCATCTTCCTTTTTCCAAATGCGTTCGGCACGGGAATGGGGGATTTTAGGATCACGCTTCCAGTTCTCGTTGATCCAGCGCCCTACATATTCGCCTTTTTCCACGGTAAAATCGGCATGGACTTCAGAGTAGGGTTCGGGGATAAACTCGCGGATTTCGTTCTCACGGCGGGCAAGGATGGCAAGTGTGGGAGTCTGTACACGACCTGCGGCGGTTATATTGAAACCACCGTGACGGGAGCGGAAACAAGTGAGGGCCCGCGTTGAGTTAAGGCCGACCAACCAGTCCGATTCCGAGCGGCACTTTGCGGCATCAGCGAGATGTTGCATATCCTCATCGCTGCGTAGTGTATTCCATGCATCAAGAATAGCGCCTTGGGTCATGGATTGCATCCATAGGCGCTTGACAGGTTTATCAATTTTTCCGAGCTCAAGGATATAGCGAAAAATGAGCTCCCCTTCACGACCGGCGTCGCAAGCGTTGATGATGTCGCCAACGTCTTTGCGGCGGCAGAGGCGAAGGACTTGCTTGAGGCGTGTTTCGGACTGCTCAATCGGTTGTAGTTCAAATTTATTTGGGATAGCGGGCAGTACATCAAAGTTCCAAGGAAGGTTACGCGGCTTACCATTCTTTCCAATCGGACCCTGGGGCATCTTAAGTTCTACGAGGTGGCCAACGGCTGAAGTGACGACAAAGTCATTGTTTTCAAAGTAGATATCACGCCCCCTACCTTTTTTTTCGAACTTCCCAACTTCGGGTGCTTTAGCGAGTGCACGGGATAGATCAGTGGCTACGGATGGCTTTTCCGCGATGATGAGCGTCTTTGACATGGAAGGTGGCATTACGCTTGGAAGAGCTTCTTGGAAAGAGAAAACTTTCGTAGCGACGTCATTCCTACTACGTAGGAAGAAATTTAACCTAAATTATCAGAAGTAATATTATCAGCCATTTTGCCAGAGTTTGGAGAGGTTATAAAACCTGTGTAGCGCAGGTATTATATTATGATTAGCGGGGTATGGATACGGTTTTAGAGGTTGATGGAATTAGCCCTCGACAGAGGTAGAGAGGCGATAATTGTCATCTCCGGTAACAATGGGTACTTTTAAAAGTAGCATCCAGGTTTGTGGATAACCATTTTTCTAACCTTTTGGAATAAAGGCAGAAATTGAGGATGTTTAGAAGTAAGCGGTGATTCTTCGTATGATCATGCTCATTTTAACGGATGTTTTTCGTTGCATGGTTAGCCAAATATGTCCATGGCAAGGTCACAACAGATAGGACACCCAATCAATAATTAGAATTATTCTAAAAATAGCTTGTAAGGTGGTCGATCCGAGCTAGCTTTCTGACGCGATCGCTAACCCACCACATTTTTCATGAAAAATAACATCACCGAATCATCCAAATGCAATGCAGAGGACTTTCCGTCCGTTGATGGGCTGCGCATGACCCGCCAGCGCAGTGAGGTATACAGTGTATTGATGAGCTATCGTGATCACCCGACCGCTGGAGAGGTTTTTGAGCGTGCCAAGGAGAATATGCCTACGATTTCTTTGGCAACTGTCTACAACTGCCTTGAGGCGCTGGTTCAGCACGGTGCTGTGAGGCAAGTGAATTTTGAGCGCGAGTCATCGCGTTATTGTCCGAACTTGACCGAGCACGGTCATTTTCATGACGAGGAATCGGGCAAGATCATCGATGTGCCTCTAAAAAAAGGGGCCAAACTATCTGATCTACTAGACCTCCCTGAAGGTGCCGAAATCGATAATCTCGAAATCACCCTACGGGGAAAAATTTCCATTAATTAATTACCAATCACAACACACCTAACCAATGAGCTTAGTCATTAAAGACCTGCACGCCAATATCGATGAAACCCCAATTCTCAAGGGAGTCAATCTTGAGATCCCCAAGGGTGAAGTCCACGCCATCATGGGACCGAACGGTTCTGGAAAATCCACTCTATCAAAAATCATTGCGGGTCATGACGACTACGATGTGAAGTCGGGCACGGTCACCATGGGTGGGATGAATCTGCTAGAAATGGATGTGGACGAGCGCAGCCGCGCGGGTGTGTTTCTTGCATTTCAATATCCTGCTGAAGTCCCTGGTGTTTCCAATGCCAACTTCATCCGAGCGGCACTGCAGGCACGTATGCCAGATGGGGAAGAGCTAGATGCAGTTGCATACTACAAAAACCTTTACTCAAAAATGGATGTGCTGGAAATGGACCGCAAGTTTACCAGTCGTGCAGTCAACGAGGGTTTCTCTGGTGGCGAGAAAAAGCGTAACGAGATTCTGCAGATGATGATGCTTGAACCTAAATGTTGTATTCTTGATGAGACCGATTCGGGTCTGGATATTGATGCGCTGAAGATTGTTGCCAAAGGTGTCAATGCGATGCGTTCTGAGGAGCGTGGTTTCCTTGTCATTACCCACTACCAGCGCCTACTTGACTATATTCAGCCTGATCACGTCCACGTGATGAGCGACGGCCAGATCGTTAAGTCTGGGGGCAAAGAACTTGCGCTTGAGCTTGAAGAAAGCGGTTATGATTTTCTTAAAGAGGGTGAACTTGTAAATTCCTAACAAAACTTAACAAAAATATTTATGAGTTACGATACTTCTACGATCGATCAGGAAACCCAGGACGCGATTAGCGTGGACCAGGCGAAAGGTGACTTTTCCTTCCCCGAAAATCATAAGTTTGATGCCGGTGTGGGTCTGTCCTCGGACACCGTTGACTACATCAGCAACGTCAAAGATGATCCCGACTGGGTACGTGAGTTCCGACACAAGGGCCTAAAGACATTTCTTGATAAACCGATGCCTACCAACTGGGCGACAAAGGATTTGGAAAACATTGATTTTGATAAAATCCGATACTATTTGTCCGATGGTCAAAAGCCAAAACGTAGTTGGGACGAAGTTCCACCTGAGGTGTTGGAAACATTCGAGCGCCTTGGTGTGCCCGAGCAAGAGCGTGCTTTCCTTGCCGGTGTTGAGGCTCAGTATGACTCGGAGGCTGCCTATTCAAATGTGAAGGAAGAGCTGGAAAAAGACGGGGTGATTTTCGTTAACTCGACCGAGGGCTTGAAAGAGCACGAGGAAATTTTCCGTCCATGGTTTGGTAAAGTGATTCCTACGGGAGACAATAAATTTTCTGCCCTGAACTCCGCCGTTTTCTCTGGTGGCTCATTCATCTACATTCCGAAAGGGCTGAAGGTGAAGCATCCGCTTCAGGCATACTTTAGAATTAACTCAGAGAACTTTGGGCAGTTTGAGAGAACTCTTATCATCGCCGACGAAGGATCTGAGGTGATGTATATGGAAGGCTGCACTGCTCCCAAATTTGAGACCGCAACGTTGCACTCCGCCGTGGTGGAACTGGTTGCGATGAAGGATGCCAAGATTCAGTATATCACCGTGCAGAACTGGAGTTCGAATGTCTTTAACCTCGTAACCAAGCGCGGCATGGCACACGAAGATGCAGAGATTCGTTGGATCGACTGTAACATCGGGTCACGCCTCACCATGAAATATCCAGGTGTCGTGATGAAGGGTGAGCGCGCACGTGGCGAAGTGATTTCCATCGCTTTGGCTAACGATGGGCAGCATCAAGACACTGGGGCCAAGATGATTCATGCGGCTGATAATACAACGTCTAACGTAATTTCTAAGTCTATCTCAGTGGGTGAAGGCCGCTCTACATACCGTGGCCAAGTCCACATCCCAAAAAATCTTAAGGGGTGTAAAAATAACACAGAGTGCGATGCCCTACTAATCAACTCACACAGCAAAACAGACACCTACCCCGCGATTACCGTGCGCGGTAACCAGCACGTCACCCAACACGAGGCGAGTGTTTCTCAAGTCAGTGAGGAAATGCTCTTCTATATGGAGCAGCGTGGTATTCCTGAAGGGGCAGCCATGTCACTCGCGGTAAACGGATTCATCAACGAGCTCGCACAAGAATTTCCAATGGAATATAGCGTAGAACTTAAACGTCTCGTGGAACTTGAAATGGAAGGCAGCGTTGGATAGCGGCTAATTTGAACACTAAATTTTATTCTAGTTATGATGACAATGACAACGCCTGCTTGGTTTGCTGAACTCCAAGAAGCCGCTCAAGCGGAATATGAATCTCTTCCCATGCCCACACGTAAGATCGAATCATGGAGATTTGGAAATATTAAGCAGCTTGATTTCGAGGGTTTTACACCTGAAGATCAAACGAATATTACCCTCTCGATTCCTGATCTTCCAGAGGGCGTAATCTGTATGCCTTTTGAAGAGGCATTGGAAAAGCACAGTGACCTTCTGCAGCAGTATTTCATGCGGAATACACCTCGGCTAGGATCAGAAAAGTTTGCCGCTTTACACAAAGCCAACGTCAAGGGCGGGCTTTTTTTGTATGTGCCAGATGATGTGGTCGTTGAAACCCCCATCGAGGTAAATCATTCGTTATCAGGATCTAACAAAATTTCTTTTCCTCATACATTGATTATCACAGGAAAAAATGCTGAGGTCAGTGTGTTGGATCGTTTTAGTTCTGCGAATAATGAAGATGCCGGCCTGTGCATCGCGGTTAACGATCTCATTGCCGGTGAAGGTTCACGACTAACTTACTGCGCCTTGCAGGAGGTAAACCTAACGAGTCGTTTCATTCAGATTAATGAAACCACGGTAGAGCGCGGTGCAACAGCAAAGGCATTTACACTAAATACCGGCGCCCAGTGGGCGCGTAATGAATCACTCAGTAAGCTGAATGGTGAGGGAGGTCATTCTGATATGCTCTCATGCTCGATTCCTTCTGGAACGCAGCAGTTCGACCAGCGGACTTTCCAGCATCATGCAGCACCACATACAAATAGTGACCTGCTCTATAAAAATTCTCTCCATGAAAATGCTAAGACAGTTTTCTCTGGTCTGATTTTAGTAGATGAGGACGCCCACTACACAGACGCTTACCAAACATGTCGCAATCTCATGATGAACGATACGGCCGAGGCTAACTCTATGCCGGGTCTTGAAATCAATGCTGATCAAGTAAAGTGTTCGCACGGAAGCACCTCGGCAACCATTAGCGACGAAGAAATTTTCTATCTCCGAGCACGTGGCATTCCTCCTCACAAGGCACGCCGACTTATCGCTCTTGGGTTTTCAGCACAAGCTGTCGATAAAATAGGGAATGAGGTGCTTGAAACTGCTGCTTTTGAGGCGATAGAACGCAAATTCGCAACTTTATAAACAGCAGAAAGCTTAATTTTATCCCCAAGTCGTAAGATGCGCGACTTGGGGATTTTTTTGCTTAAAATGGATTTGTTCATTTTTTATTGAACAAAGACGTGATGTCTGTTGTTATATCACTAGTCGCGCATGGCATTTTCCCTACGTGGCGATTCAAGGAATCTGATACGTCACGTGGTTTTGATCCAATTGGGATTGATCGACCAGTGGCGGAGGCATCTAACTATCATGCCGCAACAACTAAACTCGGTATTATAGATAGCACAGCTAATACATTACTAAATTGGGTCAGTTACTTATTTTAAACTTGATTTGATTGATCACATAGCCCAAAGCACTGCCGCGCCAGCTTCTGGCCAAAGCAGACGGACATCATATACGCCGATAAACACGACATTACCGCAATTGTTAAAAAGCTGTGCAAGATAACATCCATCCTGAGTTTGATCATCAACTCCCGCGTGAGAGCAAAGAAAAATTGCTCTCCCAGCGTGGGATAGTTGTCTGGCTGTATGGTATGTCGGGCTCGGGTAAGTCCACTATAGCAAATGCTGTGGAAAAAGTTTTGCATGAGCAGGGTCGAATGACGACTATTCTCGATGGTGATAATTTACGCTCAGGGATTAATAAAAACCTGGGTTTCTCTGATGATGATCGGCGTGAGAATATACGTCGTGTTTCGCACATGGCCCGTGTATTTGCTGAGCAAGGAATCATCACTTTTGTATCGGTAATTACTCCACGTCATGAGTTGCGTGATTTGGCGCGAGACACCATCGGTGACGATTACTTTGAGGTGTTCGTCAAGGCGAGTTATGAAGCGTGCGAACAGCGTGACGTCAAAGGGCTTTATGCCAAAGCTGCATCAGGAGAGCTAAAGAATTTCACAGGTAAGGATAGCGCTTTTGAGGAACCCCAATCACCGGATCTGTTGATCGAGACAGAGGGGCAGTCTATTGAGAACAGTGTCTTTATTTTGCTCGAAGCAATCCGTTCAAAAATTTCATTTTAAGTAAAACAAACACTCACTTATGTCCAATTACTCACTTAGCCACCTGGAGCACTTAGAGTCCGAAGCTATTTTCATCATACGTGAAACAGCAGCACAATTTGAAAACCCAGTACTTCTGTTTTCTGGAGGAAAGGATTCAATTGTCATGGCTCATCTGGCATACAAAGCATTTTGGCCAGCCAAGATTCCGTTCGTTTTAATGCATGTCGATACGGGACATAATTTCCCTGAAACTATCGTATTTCGTGATCAATTTGTTGAGAAAATCGGCGCCCGCCTTGTGGTTGCAAGTGTGCAAAAATCAATCGATGATGGTCGCGTTACGGAAGAAAAAGGTGTCAATGCTAGCCGTAACGGACTTCAAACCGTGACACTGCTGGATGGCATTGAAGAGAATCAGTTCGACGCTGCACTTGGTGGTGGTCGGCGCGATGAGGAAAAGGCTCGGGCGAAAGAGCGATTTTTCTCACATCGTGATGACTTTGGTACATGGAACCCAAAAAACCAGCGTCCTGAATTATGGAATATTTTAAATGGCCGCAAACATCACGGCGAACATTTCCGAGTGTTTCCTATCTCGAACTGGACTGAAATGGATGTGTGGCAGTATATCAAAAAAGAAGATATTGAGCTGCCGAATATCTACTTTTCTCATGAGCGTGAAGTCTTTGAGCGTAACGGTTCGTTGCTCGCTGTGACGGATTTTGTAACGGTACAAGAACACGAGAACGTAGAGAAAAAAGTAGTTCGTTTCCGTACCATTGGCGATGCGACATGCACAGGTGCAGTTGAATCAGCTGCTTCTGACCTCGATGCTGTTATCCAAGAAGTGGCCTCTGCTCGCCAGACAGAACGAGGAACTCGTTCAGATGACAAACGATCTGAAACCGCCATGGAAGATCGGAAAAAAGAAGGTTATTTTTAGATCTGAAAAAACAATTTTATACTACTTAGCATGAGCTCAAACGATACATCCACAGTGGAACCAGCGGATACATCTGGATATCTTGATATGGACTTACTCCGTTTTACGACGGCAGGCAGTGTTGACGATGGTAAATCTACCCTTATTGGCCGCCTTCTCTATGATTCTAAAAACACCTTCGATGATCAGATGCAGGCTGTCGAGCAATCGAGTCAACAGCGAGGTGATGAGCACGTGAATCTGGCACTTCTCACTGATGGGCTTAAAGCAGAGCGTGAGCAGGGAATCACCATTGACGTAGCATATCGCTACTTCGCCACTCCCAAGCGTAAGTTTATTATCGCCGACACGCCCGGCCATATTCAATACACACGCAACATGGTCACAGGTGCCTCGACGGCTAACCTCGCCATCATCCTCGTGGATGCGCGTAAAGGGGTGATTGAACAGACTTGCCGACACTCATTCATCGCCAGCCTTCTTAGAATCCAGCATATCGTAGTGTGTGTCAACAAGATGGATCTTGTCGATTACTCCCAGGAAGTCTACGAGGATATCGTCCGTCAATACACAGACTTCGCATCCCGTCTCGATAACGTAGTGGACATCAGTTTTATTCCGATCAGTGCCCTCAAGGGAGATAACGTCGTGGATAAGTCTGAAAACATGGATTGGTACAAGGGGTCATCACTACTTTATAACCTAGAGACTGTATATGTGGGTAATCAAGAGAATCACGTTGAATCTCGTTTCCCTGTGCAATGGGTGATCCGTCCTCAGTCCGATGAGTGGCATGATTTCCGTGGTTACGCTGGTCGTATTGCAGGTGGCGTCTTCAAGCCTGGTGACGCTGTGACCGTTCAGCCTTCTGGTTTCTCAACTAAAATAAAAGGCATCCATGCTAATGGCGGTGAGGTTGAAGAAGCATTCAGCCCGCTCTCAGTGGCGATCACTCTGGAAGACGAAATTGATATTTCGCGTGGAGACATGATTGTCAAAGCCAACAATCCCCCGACAGTCAGCCAAGACATCGAGGCGATGATTTGTTGGTTCTCCGACAAACCCTTATTACCACGCGGCAAATATATCATTCGCCACACATCTCGCGAAGTGAAGGCCATGATCAAAGAGGTGAAATACAAAGTGAACATCAATACGCTTCACAAGATTGAAGATAATTTTGAGTTTCAGTTAAACGATATTGGCCGCATCAGTCTACGTACCTCGGAGCCTCTCATTCATGATAGTTATAAGAGAAACCGCACCACGGGTTCATTTATTCTGATAGACTCCATGACCAATGAAACCGTCGCGGCGGGAATGATTACTTAGGTTGCCAAGCCGTAAATTTTTGTGAGATTGAACTCGTCAAATTAAGATTTCACGAAAAGAATCCATATTTATACGCACTCATTATAATGACCTCACCTAAAAAAATTTGTTGTATCGGCGCTGGTTATGTTGGCGGTCCTACCATGGCAATGATTGCAGCTAAATGCCCTGACATTCGGGTCGACGTCGTTGATCTAAATGAAGAGCGCATAGCGGCCTGGAATTCGGATGACCTTCCTATTTACGAACCAGGCTTACATGAAGTTGTGATGGAGGCCCGCGGTCGCAACTTGTTTTTCTCTACAGATACTGCGGGTGCGATCGTCGACGCTGATATCATTTTTGTCTCAGTTGGTACGCCGACTAAAACTTACGGTCGCGGTGCAGGTCGTGCTGCTGACCTATGCTACATTGAAGGTGCGGCACGCATGATCGCTAAGGTCGCCAAAGGGCCAAAAATAATCGTGGAAAAAAGCACCATACCGGTGCGCACTGCTGAGGCCATGAGAACCATCCTCACGGCAAACTCAGAAGACAGTCAGTTTCAGGTGTTGTCGAATCCTGAGTTTCTTGCTGAGGGAACGGCCATTGATGATTTGCAAGACCCAGATCGAATTCTCATTGGTGGCGAAAAAACACCCGAAGGAGATGCTGCTGTTGAAACTCTTGTTAGTATATATAATAAGTGGATCCCGCGCGATCGTATTCTCACCACCAACCTATGGTCGTCTGAGCTTTCCAAGCTTGTTGCCAATGCTTTTCTTGCTCAGCGTATATCTTCCATCAACTCCATCTCAGCACTCTGTGAAACCACGGGTGCTGATGTTGATGAGGTAGCGCGCGCCATAGGAATGGATTCACGGATCGGCTCAAAATTTCTAAAATCATCTGTTGGATTCGGCGGTTCATGCTTCCAGAAAGATATTCTTAACCTGGTTTATCTCTGCGAGCATTTTGGGCTGCCACAAGTTGCTTCTTATTGGGAAGGTGTCATTAAGATGAACGACTGGCAGAGGTCACGGTTTTCCGAGAAGATCGTTAACACCTTGTTCAATACCGTGCGAGGAAAGCGCATTGCCGTATGGGGTTTTGCCTTCAAAAAAGACACGAACGACACCCGCGAATCAGCATCAATTTATGTATGCCGCGATCTTTTATTAGAGGGTGCCAACATTGCGCTTTACGACCCTCGCGTTCCAGAGCAAAACATTTTTGAAGATCTTAAATACGTAGGTATTAGCCAGGAAATGATCGACGCCCAGCTTACAATCTGTGATTCCTGTGAGGATGCTGCCTCAGGAGCACATGGCGTGGCAGTTCTCACAGAATGGGATGAATTTCGGAGAGTTGATTTCCAAAGCATTCTCGATGATATGCACAAACCAGCATTCGTTTTTGATGGACGAAATCTCTTAGATCACGACGCCTTGCGCAACATAGGCTTCGAAGTCTATGCTATTGGAAAAGGATAGAATAGACAGCAGAAGCCTGACAACAGAGACGATGATGACAAATCATTTTGAGAAACTGGATGTTTGGAAGCGTGGTTGTCAGTTGGCTCAAGATACATACATCGTCTTTCAAGAGTCGCGCGATTATTCTTATCGTGATCAGATGGTCAGGTCTTCTCTTTCAATCCCTTCAAATATTGCTGAAGGATCTGACCGCGGTACACCAAAAGAATTTATCCGCTTCCTCAACATTGCCAGCGGTTCATCCGCTGAACTTCGCACCCAAGCCTACATCGCAGGAAAACTTGAAATCATTTCAAAAGAACAAACTCAGCAAATCGTGGCCGAATCTCGGGAAATATCAGCCATGATTCAAGGTCTGATCCGCTCCATCAAAGCCACTTTGTAAGTCCTCGCCTATCGTCTAATTATAGTCTGTTTAACTCTCTGTTGTCTGCAGTCTGTCATCTGCTATCTAAAACCACTTCCCAACTTCCAAACTACGTCATGTCCAAACGTATTCTCATCACTGGAGGAGCCGGCTTTCTCGGCTCCCATCTCTGCGAGCGCCTCCTCAACGAGGGTAACGAGGTTATCTGCCTGGATAACTATTTCACCGGGGCTAAGAATAACGTAAGCCACCTTACGGACAACCCACGTTTTGAGCTCATGCGGCACGATGTGATCGATCCCATCAAGGTGGAGGTTGATCAGATCTACAATCTTGCCTGCCCGGCATCTCCGCCGCATTACCAGTATAACGCCATCAAGACGATCAAGACATCTGTCATGGGTGCGATCAATTGCCTCGGTCTAGCCAAGCGTTGTAAAGCCAGAGTTTTTCAGGCATCCACTTCCGAGGTTTACGGTGACCCAGCTGTGCATCCTCAACCAGAATCCTACTGGGGAAATGTTAACCCGATCGGTATTCGCTCGTGTTACGATGAAGGTAAACGCGCTGCAGAAACGCTATTCATGGACTACCACCGCCAAAATGGTGTTGATATCCGTATTGTTAGAATATTTAACACGTATGGTCCACGTATGAACCCGGACGACGGCCGTGTGGTTTCCAACTTCATTTGTCAGGCACTCCGTGGTGAAGACATAACCATCTATGGTGACGGTACACAGACACGGTCATTTTGCTACGTTGATGATTTGATTGACGGTTTTGTGCGGCTCATGAATCAGGACGAAGTCACGGGCCCTATTAATATGGGCAATCCGAGTGAGTTCACCATGTTGGAACTCGCCGATCAGGTATTAGCCAAAGTTGGGGGCTCATCACAACTCGTATTTGAGCCACTGCCGGGGGACGATCCCAAACAACGTAAGCCTGATATCACTCTTGCTAAGAAGCACCTCGATTGGGAACCGCAAGTCAGCCTTACTGATGGCCTAGACCGCGCTATTGCCTATTTCCGATCCGTAGTTTAACTACCGGGCATCGCCACTCTTCAACTTCCAGACTACAAAGACATGAAAAAAGCACTCATCACAGGTATCACAGGTCAAGACGGCTCCTACCTCGCAGAATTTCTCTTGGAAAAAGGATACGAAGTTCACGGTATCAAGCGCCGTGCATCTTCTTTGAATACTGAACGTGTCGATCATATTTACGAAGACCCACACGTAGAAAATTCACGATTCAAACTTCACTACGGTGACCTCAGCGATTCATCGAACCTTACCCGAATTATTAGTGAGGTGCAGCCTGATGAACTATACAATCTGGGCGCACAATCCCACGTGGCTGTCTCCTTTGAATCACCCGAGTATACTGCGGATGTTGATGCTCTCGGCACTCTTCGTTTGTTGGAGGCTATCCGTTTTCTGGGACTTGAGAAAAAGACAAAATTCTATCAAGCATCTACGTCTGAGCTGTTTGGAGAGGTGCAGGAAATTCCCCAGAGGGAGACCACTCCGTTTTATCCACGTTCTCCATACGCCGCCGCTAAAATGTATGCCTATTGGATCACAGTTAATTATCGCGAGTCGTATGGAATATACGCCTGCAATGGCATCCTTTTTAACCACGAGTCACCACGCCGCGGCGAAACATTTGTAACACGAAAAATCACCCGCGCCTTGGCAAATATTGCTCAAGGATTAGAGCCTTGTCTCTATCTTGGAAACATGGATGCCTTGCGTGACTGGGGACATGCAAAGGACTACGTGCGTATGCAATGGATGATGCTTCAGCAAGATCAACCAGAGGATTTTGTGATCGCTACCGGCAAACAAATCTCCGTGCGTGAGTTTGTCAGGATGTCAGCACAAGAAGCAGGTATCGAACTAGCTTTTAGTGGTGAGGGAGTAGAAGAAATTGCTACGGTTACTGCAGTTGATTCCGCAAAAGCCCCAGCTGTTTCGGTCGGTGATGTAATTGTCAAAGTTGACCCTCGCTACTTCCGACCAGCCGAAGTGGAGACCCTTCTGGGTGACCCCACGAAGGCGAAAGAAAAACTCGGTTGGGTTCCTGAAATTACTGTTGAAGAAATGTGTGCCGAAATGGTCGCCAACGATCTTGATCAAGCCAAACGCCACGCCCTGCTCAAGTCGCACGGCTATGACGTAGCTGTATCTAAAGAGTGATAAGGTAAAACGGATTGATATCAAATAGCATGGCGGATTGGCCTCAATCCGCCGAGGTTACTTTTTAAAGCATCATGGCAAAAAAACTCTTAATCCTTGGCGCAGGAGGAATGGTCGGATCAGCTCTTGTCCGCGCTGCCGAACAACGTGGTTATACAGATCTCCTAACTCCTAATAGCAGCGATCTTGATCTGACTAATCAGGCCGAGACACATGCCTTCTTAGCTGATCATCAACCAGACGAAGTCATTGTTGCCGCTGCGCGGGTAGGTGGTATCCATGCCAATAGCACCTATCCAGCAGAATTTATCTATAAGAATCTGATGATTGCTGCGAATGCGATCGAAGGCTCTTATCAGGCAGGAATCCAACAGCTCCTCTTTCTCGGAAGCTCATGTATTTATCCGAAACACGCTCCCCAGCCGATGCCGGAAAACTGCCTCCTAACCTCCGAGCTTGAACCGACCAATGAAGCCTACGCGATCGCAAAGATCTCCGGACTCAAACTTTGCCAATACTACCGCAAACAATACGGAGTTAATTATCACTCCGCTATGCCCACTAACCTCTACGGCCCAGGAGATAACTACCATCCGGAAAACTCCCACGTCATCCCCGCAATGATCCGCCGCTTTCATGAAGCGAAGGAGTCGGGTGCAGAAACCGTGACCATCTGGGGAAGTGGCACGCCCAAACGTGAATTTCTTTATGTCGAAGACCTTGCCGATGCTTGTTTTCACCTGCTCGCACTAGACAATCCACCCGACTGGGTAAACGTCGGCTATGGCGACGATGTCACCATCATGGAGCTAGCTCAAGCCGTCGCCAGAGCAGTAGGATTTAAAGGCTCCATTGATACAGACCCATCCAAACCCGACGGCACACCCCGCAAGCTAATGGATAATAGCATCCTCCGTTCACTTGAGTGGAAGCCAAGCGTCAACCTTGAACAGGGCCTTGCAACCGCCTATCAGTGTTTTCTTACAGAAAAAATAAGGGAGGTTTGATCCACTTTGGGTGCGGCTCTCAGCTTTTCGCCCGCTGCCGATATCTTCGGTGAAATGACGCTTCGGCTTTTAAAACTTCCCGTCACCGAGACCTCTCCGCTCCTCCCACTGGGAGATCCACTAAATGACTTCAGCATGTCCGAACTCCAGTAACGCTAGACTTGAGTCGATCAAGTCGGTAAAAGTCATCGATTTGCCTGTTGCCATAGCTACCTACAACAAGGCGATCGAATGGATAAAATCGGCCGCCTTGCTGGGCGATCGGTCATACGCCGTTGAAGCTGCCAATACCCACGTCGCTGCCCTTGCTAGGCACGACACAGCCTTTGGCAAGGCCATGAACCAATTCGACTTAATTACCCCCGATGGGATGCCCCTGGTTTGGGCGGTAAATAGGCAGCTAAACGATTCGGAAAAACTAACCGACCGCGTTTACGGTCCAACCCTGATGCTTAAAACCATCGAGACGACCCAAGCCCAACCTGAATTCAAACATTTCCTTCTCGGCGGAAAACAAAGCACTCTAGACAAACTTCAAGCGCGCTTCGCTAATGAATTCCCTGACACCAGCATGGCTGGCGCCTATTCCCCTCCGTTTGGTGACTGGCCGGAGGATGAGTTTGATCGTATTTGTGAAAAAATCAGAGACTCGGGAGCCAACCTTGTTTGGGTAGGTCTTGGATGCCCAAAACAAGAACACTGGATCGCAGAGCACAAAAACCGGCTGCCACCAGCTGTTTACTTTGGAATAGGGGCGGCCTTTGCATTTCATGCAGGAGAAGTCAAACAAGCCCCTGTTTTGCTGCAGCGTATAGGTTGCGAATGGCTCTACCGTTTATGTAAAGAACCTCAGCGGCTATTTAAAAGATACTTCACCTATAACTCGCTCTTTCTTTATTACTTATTACGTGACCAGATGAAGGATTAAAAAGAGCTTCGTCCGTAATGCTTTGTTGTTTGTAATCTAACATCTTCTCGTCAGGCCATAAAATATATCATTACAGGAGGAGCTGGATTTATTGGCTCGGCAGTGGTGCGTTATCTAATCCAGCACACTGAGCACGAGGTGCTAAATCTCGATAAGCTCACTTACGCCGGTAATCTTAAATCTCTAATTTCAGTAGAAAACGACAAACGATACACTTTTCAACAAATCGATATTTGTGATGCCGTTGCTATCAGAGATGTTCTCAGGGATTTCCAACCCGACGGCATCATGCACCTTGCAGCTGAGTCACATGTTGACCGTTCCATTGATAACCCTGAAGAATTTATACAAACCAATATCGTAGGCACTTACACCCTGCTACAGGCGGCGCTTGCATATTGGCGAGGTCTGCCTGAGGACTCCAGCACTTCCTCACTTCCTGACTCCAAGACTCCGACGCAGTCGACGTTCCGTTTTCATCACGTGTCGTCAGATGAAGTTTATGGTGATCTGAAGGAAGTTGGCTACTTCACGGAAGACTCCTCCTACGCACCAAGTTCACCTTATTCTGCCAGCAAAGCATCATCAGACCACCTTGTCCGAGCGTGGCACAGAACGTTCGGTCTGCCTGTATTGATTAGTAACTCATCAAATAGCTATGGACCCTATCAGTTTTGTGAGAAATTAATTCCTGCGATGATACTCAATGCTATCGAGGGTAAACCTCTAAACGTTTATGGTGATGGCATGCAGATTCGCGATTGGCTTTATGTCGAGGATCACGCCCAAGCTCTGGTCGCCGTCCTGACAAAAGGCAAAATAGGAGAAACCTACAACATCGGTGGTAACAATGAAAAACAAAACATCAAAGTTGTCCAAACCCTCTGTGACATCCTCGACGAAAAAGCTCCGCTTAAACTTCAACTCCCCACTTCAACGCTTAACTCCTACCACGACTTAATCACTCACGTCAAAGATCGACCTGGGCATGATAAGCGTTATGCAATCGATGCCTCCAAAATCAAAAATGAACTGGGATGGAAGCCTAAGGAAACATTCAATTCTGGCATCAACAAAACAGTCGACTGGTATCTCACCAACAGTGAGTGGTGCCAGCACGTTCAGGATGAAAGCTACCAGCGGGAGCGTTTGGGAAAATCTGAAATGAAAAAATCTGAAAGTTGAGAGAAAAGCAGAGATGAGGAGAGCAGAAAATTAA